>OGEP01000018.1_pt1 | contig 255648 bp, 213 predicted proteins | sample 1570721 | NCBI WGS metagenome assembly OGEP01 (sample SAMEA2582131, study PRJEB24529) | metagenome | biome: Human gut stool | place: China | collected 2011 | reverse complement strand
GTGCGGCGGGAGCCGCAGGAGCGCCGGAGGCGGGAGGGACAGAGGGAGCCGCCGGTGCCTTGGGCACGGAGGGAGCGGCCGGTGGAGTCGGAATGCTGGGCGGAGGCGGAGTACCGCCCGGAATGGAGGGGGGAGGTGGATTACTCATATCGGAAAAAATAGCTGTGCTGAACGATAGCTCTCGCTTATTTCCGACCGTAAATCAAGAAAAAGAATGCGCAAAGCCCAAATTCCGTGCAATTTTTTTTAATTTGGAGCGTATTCCATCCTAAACACGCTGTCCGGACTTGCCCTGAAAAGCGTTCTTTCCTACGCTGTGTATCCGGCATTATTTCATATGAAACCCATTACCAAATTAGCTTCCACCACCTTGCCCGACGGTTCCATTCTCGACCTCTGGGAACGGGACGGCTTCCATTTTCTTCTTCGTGACGGCGTGCAGCTCGCGTCCAGTTTTTCCCATGGGAGCAATGAAGCGGCGGCGGCCATGGCGGCAGCCCCGGTTAAAAGGGCCAACCAGCCCGCTTTTCTCCTGGACGGCTTAAGCCTGGGGTTCACCCTGTTTGCCCTGATGGACCTGGTCCAGAGGGAAAAGGCCCGCTTCATCGTAGCGGAGCCCTGCAAGCCGCTCGTTGACTGGCACCAGGAGCTGATGGACGGGGAACGCCCCGGCTTCCTGCACGATCCCCGCGTCAGCGTGGAATTCACTCCGGCGCTCCAGATCGCCCGCAAAAACCCGAAAAGCTTCCACGCCATCCTGTGCCGTTCCACGCATGAACGCATGAACCTGAGCGTGGCGGAGGCTTCCGACTATTTTGCCGCGCTCAAGCAGGGCGGCCTGCTGGTCATCACCGTGGCCCGGCCGGACGTCCGGCTTGCCCGTACACTCCAAAAAGCGGGTTTTGAAGTGAGCACGGAGGCCGTGCCTGCCTCACATAAAGGAAAGAAAACCACTTTTCACACCGTTATTCTTGGAAAGAAGGGGCGCTTCGTCCCCTTTTCCGCGCATCAATCCTGATTCCATCCTGCCACCATGAACCGCACAACTCTTACAACGACCGGACTTCTGGCCGCCCTGCTCATCGGAATTCCCGCCCTGGCGGATTCCATTGCCCCGGGCATCCTACTTCCCAAGAAAAACACCAAGTCCATTTCCTTCTCCCCCAAGGGGAGCTCGGACATTTTCCTGCTCGGCATCATGCCGCAGGGCAGCTCCGTCAAGAAGGGGGAATCCGTGGCGCAGGCGGACTTCCGCATCCTGGACAAGAGCATTGAAGACTACGAACGCACCATCAAGAGCAAAAACCTGGAAGTGCTGAAACTCCGGTATGCCCTGGACCAGCAGAAGGAACGCTCCGCGCTGGCTCTGCAAAAATACCAGACGGCCCTGACCCGGACGGAGGAGGACCAGAAAGACTTCCTGGAAAAGCGGAAGGCCCGCATGCTGGCGGAAGAAGAGGAACGCGTCAACAAGGCCCTGCGCCACATGTCCTACAAGCAGGAGGAGCTGAACCAGCTTACCAAGATGTACAAGGATGACCAGGTGGCGGAGGAAACGGAAGAAATCATCCTCAAGCGCCTGAAAAACGAATTGGGGGAAAGCGAATTTGCCGTCCAGGGAGCCAAGCTAGTCGCGGAGCTGGCCAAGCTGCGCAACATCCACCGCCTGGGGGAAGACTACGCCACGGCGGTCAAGGAAAAGCAGATGGATTTGGAACAGGCCCGGAAGCAGGCTGATTTTGACCTGGAACAGAAAAAGATAGCCCTGACGGAGGCGGAGGTGTCCCTGCGCCGCCTTCAGGACAAATACAACGAACTGAAAGCGGACCGGGAAATGGCCGCCTTCAAGGCCCCTGAAAACGGCATCCTGCTGTACGGCGGCTATGTGGCGGACAAATGGGTAGCCATTCCGGTGGCGGAAAAGCTCAAGCCCGGCGGCAAGCTGGAAGCCTTTGACAAAATCGCCACCATCGTCCCGCCGAACTCGGAACTGATCGTGCAGGCCACGCTGCCGGACTCCACCGCCACGCCCAAGGTGGGGGAAGCCGTCGTCATCAAGGTAACGAACATGCAGATTCCCGGCGTCATTACGGAAGCCAGCCCCATTCCGGGGGCGGACGGCAAGCGCCGCATCATCATCACGCCCAAGGTTCCCGCCAGCCAGATCTTCGCTCCCGGCCTCCCCGTCCAGGTCACCATCAAGGACCAGCAGGCCTGATCCCCCTACGGACCTCCATGAATAAAGCCGTCTTTTTTCTCGCCGCCCTGGGGGCCAGCACGGCGCTCTGCGCCTCCATTCCGGCGGAAAACGCGGAAAAAAGGGATACCATTCCCATTGCCAGGGTGCCGGACGTTCCGCCGCCCTCCCGGGAAACCCTGGACGCCTCCATCCGAAAGGCGGCGGACTTCCTGCTGAAGGAACAGAACAGGGACGGCTCCTGGGGAAGCCATACGCGCACCAAGGGGCTGAACGTCATCTGCCCCTACCCGGAAGGGCCCAGGTCGTTCAGAACGGCCTCCACCTCCCTGTGCGTAATCGGCCTGCTCACCAGCCCCCTGAAGGAGGACCCCGCCGTCAAGGCCGCGCTGGACAAGGCCGTGCAGTACCTGCTAACCACGCTGCCCACCCTGAAACGGGGAGACACGCGCACCGTGCTCGGCGTCTGGGGCCATGCCTACGGCCTCTCCGCCCTGAGCCGGGCGGCCCGCAATCTTCCTGCGGATTCCCCCCTGTATGCGGAACTAAAAAAAGTGGCCGGCCTTCAGGTCAAGGCGCTGGACCAGATGGCGGACGTCCAGGGCGGCTGGGGCTATTATACGTTTGAAACCTTTTCCAAACGTCCCATCGGAGAGCCCACCTCCTTCCTGACGGCTACAGTCCTGCTCGCCTACAAGGACTCGGAACAGGCCTTCGGCCTCAAGCCGGATGCCCGAGTCGTCAAACGCGCCGTCGCCTGCCTGGAAAAACTGCGGACCCCTGCCGGCAGCTACGTCTATTCCCTTTCCCACTCCTTCTATCCCGGCCGGCCCATCAACCGCCACACCGGCAGTCTGGCCCGCACCCCCGCCGGAGACCTGGCCCTGATGCGGTATGACCCGGCTTTCATCTCCAGGCGGCAGTTGGAAGACGGCCTGGAACGCATCTGGAGCCGCGGCGGCTGGCTTTCCCTGGCCGTGAAAAAGCCCATTCCCCATGAAAGCTTTGCCCAGAACGCGGGCTACTTCTTTTACTACGGGTATTATTACGCCGCCCGCTGCCTGGAGGAAGTGGCCCCGGAACATCTGGCGCGCCATGCCTCCCATCTGGCAAGCGACCTCCTGCCCATGCAGGAAAAAGACGGCTCCTGGTGGGACTATCCCCTGTATAACTACCATAAATTCTACGGTACCGGCTATGCCCTGTACGCCGTCTCCCGCGTCAGGGAATCCCTGTACCCTTCCAATGCCGCAACGGCCTCCTGACCCATGTTCCGCCTGCTGACGACCAGCCTTCTCGCGATTCTGTGCCTGCATCTTCCCGCAGCGCACGGGAAACCCGCGCAGGCGGAAAAGGCGGATGCCATCCAGATCGCCAAAATTCCGGACATCCCGCCCGCGAAACCCGAACAATTTGACCAGGCGTTCCGCCGCGGCGTAGACTTCCTGCTGAAAACGCAGAACAGGGACGGCTCCTGGGGCGACCACCGGGTGATCGGCACCTGGAACATCCTCTGCCCCTATCCGGACGGCCCGCTCACCTTCAAGACGGCAAGCACCGCCCTGTGCATTGCGGGGCTTAACGCCAGCCCCCTGCACAACGAACCCGCCGTGCAGCAGGCCATGACCCGCGCGGAAAACTACCTGATCCGTACGATGCCCCATTTGAAGCGCGGCGACTCCCTTTGCGTGTACAACACCTGGGCGCATACCTACGTGCTGGACGCCATGAGCATGCGGGCCGCAAGACTGGACCGGAACAGCCCGCGCTACCGGGAGCTGAAAAGCTGCGCCGGCGCCCAGGTGAAAAAGCTCAATGAGCTGGCTTCCGCCATGGGGGGCTGGGGCTACCTCACCTATTCCGGCTTCAGCAAACGGCCTGCGGCGCAGCCTACCTCCTTCCTGACGGGAACCGTCCTCATCTCCGCCTGGATGGCCGGAAAATCATTCGACCTGTCGCTGGACAACAAAATATTCAGCCGCGCGTTGAAATTCCTCAAATCCCAGAGGACGCCGGCGGGAACCTACGTCTATTCCCTGGGGCATGCCTTCTATCCCGGCCGGCCCATCAACCGCCACACCGGCAGCCTGGCACGCACCCCCGCCTGTGACTACGCCATCAGGCTCTGGGAGCCGGAGGACATCTCCCTGCGCCAGCTCGTGGACGGACTGGACCGCCTGTGGAGCCGCCGGGGATGGCTGACGATGGCCCTGCACAAGCCCACTCCCCATGAAAGTTTCGCCCAGAATTCCGGCTACTTTTTCTACTACGGATACTATTATTCAGGAATGTGTCTGGACATGCTGGCCCCAAATCAGGTAAAACGCCATGCGTCTCTATTGGCGGACGACATCCTCACCCGTCAGGGAACAGACGGTTCCTGGTGGGATTACCCCCTGTACAATTATCACAAATTCTACGGCACCGGCTACGCCCTTTACGCCCTTTCCCGCGCGTGGGACAAGTTGTACGGACAGCCGGAACCGCCTTCATCCCTTACTTCCACACCATTCCGGCCATGACAAACACCATGAAATCCCTTCTGGCGCTCTGCCTGTTCTGCGGCACGGCCGCCGTTTCCACCGCGGAAACGCCGGTCCGGCACACGTCCTTCAAGCCCGGTGAAATCTGGACGGACAACAACGGCGTGCACATCAATGCCCACGGCGGCGGCATCCTGTACGACAAGGGCACCTACTACTGGTACGGGGAGCACAAGGTGGAGGGGGACGCCGGAAACCGCGCCCAGGTGGGCGTGCACTGCTATTCCTCCAGGGACCTGTACAACTGGAAAGACGAAGGAATCGCCCTGAAAGTGGTGGAAGGGGACAACTCCCACCCCATCGCCAAGGGCTGCATCCTGGAACGCCCCAAGGTAGTCTACAACAAGAAGACCAAAAAGTACGTGATGTGGTTCCACCTGGAACTCAGGGGGAAGGGCTACGGTTCCGCGTACGCGGGCGTGGCTACGGCCACAAAGCCCACCGGACCGTTCACGTTCCTGAAAGCCGGGCGCGTCAATCCGGGCAAATGGCCCATGAACATGGACAAGAAGGACCAGACCATGAAAACGTTCAAGGGAGTGCCCGGCCTGACCTCCAGCGCCCTGCCGGAAGGCGTGCGTTCCGAGGACATGTTCAAGAAGGACTTTGAAAAAGGACAGATGAGCCGGGACATGACCATCTTTGTGGATGACGACGGCAAGGCCTACCACATCTATTCCTCCGAGGAAAACAGCACTACCCACATCGCGGAACTGACGCCGGACTACACGGAGCACACCGGAAAATTCGTCCGCGTCTTCCCCGGCCGCTTCATGGAAGCTCCCGCCATCTTCAAGCACAAGGGCAAATACTACTTCATCGCCTCTGGATGCACAGGCTGGGCGCCCAACGCCGCCCGCAGCGCCGTGGCTCCCCGCATTGCCGGACCGTGGACGGAGCTCAAAAACCCCTGCGTGGGTCCCAAGGCCGGGAGCACCTTCGGCGGACAGAGCACCTACATCCTGCCCGTACAGGGCAAACCCGGCAAATTCATCTTCATGGCGGACATCTGGCGGCCCCAGAACGCCATTGACGGCCGCTATATGTGGCTTCCCATCCAGTTTGACGGAGACCAGATCAAACTGGAATGGAAAGACGAATGGAAACTGGAAGACATGTAACCCGATTCACCGCCAACACGCATGAAAACACTGCTGCTCACCTTTTTTGCCGGGCTGGCCTGCTGCCTCTCCTCCGTTGCCACGGCTGACGCCCCCGTCAAACACACGTCCTTCAAGCCCGGTGAAATCTGGACGGACAACAACGGCGTGCACATCAATGCCCACGGCGGCGGCATCCTGTACGACAAGGGCACCTACTACTGGTACGGGGAGCACAAGGTGGAGGGGGACGCCGGAAACCGCGCCCAGGTGGGCGTGCACTGCTATTCCTCCAGGGACCTGTACAACTGGAAAGACGAAGGAATCGCCCTGAAAGTGGTGGAAGGGGACAACTCCCACCCCATCGCCAAGGGCTGCATCCTGGAACGCCCCAAGGTAGTCTACAACAAGAAGACCAAAAAGTACGTGATGTGGTTCCACCTGGAACTCAGGGGGAAGGGCTACGGTTCCGCGTACGCGGGCGTGGCTACGGCCACAAAGCCCACCGGACCGTTCACGTTCCTGAAAGCCGGGCGCGTCAATCCAGGCAAATGGCCCCTGAATCTGGACAAAAAGGACCAGACGACCGAGTTCACCAAGGAGATGCCTGACTATGTCCGCATCATCCGCAGGGACTTCCCCGGCGGCCAGATGAGCCGGGACATGACCATCTTTGTGGACGACAACGGCAAGGCCTACCATATTTACTCCTCCGAAGGGAACATCACCCTGCACATCGCGGAACTGACGCCGGACTACACCGGGCATAACGGAAAATACGTCCGCGTCTTCGTCAACCGCTACATGGAAGCTCCCGCCATCTGCAAGCACAACGGGAAATACTACATGATCGCCTCCGGCTGCTCCGGCTGGGCGCCCAACGCGGCCCGCAGCGCCGTGGCCCCCCGCATGGCCGGACCGTGGACGGAGCTCAAAAATCCCTGCGTGGGGCCCAAGGCCAATATCACCTTCGGCGGACAAAGCACCTACATCCTGCCCGTACAGGGCAAGCCCGGCAAATTCATCTTCATGGCGGACATCTGGCGGCCTAAAAACGCCATTGACGGCCGCCACATGTGGCTTCCCATGAAATGGGACGGCGACCAGATCATTCTGGAATGGAAGGATGAATGGACCCTGAAGGATCTGTAACCGTTTCCTTCCCCCCTTTCATGCAGGATACGATCTACTGCTTCCACCTCCTGGCCACGAGGCAGAAGCGCACCCTGCTATATGCCCTGTGCTCCATTCCCGTCGTCACGGCAATCTGGCTGCTGAATCCGGAATGGCCTTTCTGGGCCGGTTACATTGCCTGGGCGCTCGTCTGCACGGCAGTTCTGATGATTCAATATGCCGCCCCTCTCCCCATCCGCTGCCCACACTGCGGGCATGCCGGGCTTCGCCCCGCCTCGCAGACGCCGGAGGAACAGGGAAGGCCGGATACAGGCATCATGCTGGAATGCCGGGGCTGCGGCTCCTCCTTTTATACGGACGCCTATCTCCCATGGCCGGGGAAAAGCGTTCGCCGCCGTCCCGTTTCCGCGGATGAATGGGAAGAAAAACCTGCCTGTAAACAAGCCGGGCCTGCTTCCTCCGGAGAGGAAAGCAGGCCGGACAGGTTTTCGTGAATTTAACGGAGGAAAAGATTAACGGGCTTTCTTGGAAGCCATCACATAATTCCTCATGCGCTGGTCAGCGGGAGTGGTGGGGCGCACGCTGGTGACCCAGTTGCCATCCTTGTCCTTCTTCTTGATTTCCGTTCTGTCCCGGTACAGCTTCGCGGAGAAATCGTTGGAATCAAGGATCACCGGGCCGGGGCCCTTGGTGACGATGGGAGTGGGCGGTACTTCCGCCACCACCGTCATGGGGGTAGTAAGGGAATCATACCAGTACACCAGTTCCTGCTGGCCGATGGGGTTGTCCGGATAAGGCGCATAGGCTCCGTTATTGGTGGAAACCTTCACATAGGCCGGTTCCGGGAACGTGGTCTGATAGGAAGAAGGGGAACAGGCCCCCAACAGCAAAAGGCCGGCTCCGCCGACAATGATCATGGAATGCAGTTTCATATAGGCATTTGATTCCCTCCCGTCTCGTTCCGTTCAGACGATGCACGGTTCCGGGAACTTCCACTGTGCCGTGAGAGCTTTCCAAATTCACTTATTTTCAAACAGAAACGTTTATGAATGACAGAACTTCCGCCCGTTTGTCTTATCTCCGTCTTGAACGCGTTGCTGCACGCCGGAAACCATCGGGACCTCTTCCAGCCCTTGCACCCTCCGGAATATTCCGGGCAACCATGCTTCGGGCAGGTAAGGCGGCATTAACAAAAACCATTCCCCTTCCAACAAAAAACCTGCCGGGAATGACCTCCCGCACCAGTTCTGAAAAACGTTCCCGGCTCCGGCTCAGTCATACGCAGGCGGAGAGGAAGGGAAGGAATGTTCTCTCTCCTTTTTCCGTTCTTCTCCGGTGATGCCTCCGTGACGCCGCAGCAACGCGGCCATCTCCCCATCCCCGCGCTCCAGCGCCATGTCCAGCGCCGTACGGCCCCTGGCATCCACCGCATTGAGCAGCTCCCGGCACGAAACCAGAATATCCGCCAGGGGAACGGATCGGGAGGCAACGGCCTTCATCAGGGGAGTCGTCGTACCGCCCGGAAGCATCTCCTCCCCGGACAGGCGAAGCCGGGACATCAAAAAACGAAGCATGCTCTCATCTCCCGTTTCCACGGCCAAAAAAACGGCTGGCCAGGGAGAAACCGAACTGAATAAATCCGTGCGCAGCCTTTCCAGGTTTTCAGATAATTTTCGGTAAGCCGCAGCGGACGATCCTCCGGCTGCTGCCATGCGCTCCGCGATCAGACGCGCTTCCCCAAAGCCGGCAAAATTCCGGGCCGGGCTGGTGAAGCCCTCTGATCTTCTCTCCGGTACCAGCCCCGCGACGGCCAGCAAATCCCGGCACCTCTGGCGGTACAGCCACGACTCATGCGCCGTCATGTAAATGCCTATCCCGGAACTCCAGAAATAAATGCCGGGCTGAATTTCATACTCCACGGAAAAAACCACATAACGCCGCCACGCCCGGTCCGCCTCCCGGAGCCTGTCCTCCCATCCGGTACGCATGAAACTGCAGCCATTCTCCGGCAAGAAAGCCGTCCGGATACCGGACAACCGGGCCTTCCAGTAATTCCGGTAGGAGCCCAGCAGGAACTTGACGAAGGGATATTCAGAAGAACAAACGGCCTGTTCCACCTTTTGCAGCACGGGGTCATTCTCCTGCCAGCCGGGATCAACGGGCGCAACGTCCACCAGCGGGTAGGCATTCGTCGCGCAGGCCGTATCCGCAATAGCCATCATCCGCTCCATCTTCTTGAAGGCCCGGCGCACATGGACTTCCGCCTCCTCCAGCTCTCCCAATGACCCGGCATCGGGTACGCCCTCCCCCTTCATGGCAGAGCGCCGGTTTTGGTCGGCCAGCATCCACGCCCTGTAAAACCTCTCATCCGCTCTTAAAAATGCCTCCCAAGCCACCTGCGCCTGCACCCAGGACTCCATCACTATTTCATCCTGCAATTCCTGAAGAGGCATTTCCTTAAACCACTTTGATTGATGTTCAATCAATTCCGACTTTACAAACCACCGTGAAGCCAACCAGGCGGCTACGGGAGCATAAAGAGCATCCAGCCGGGACTGCCAATAGGCGTCCAGTGCGGCGGCGGCTTCCTTCAGCGCACGGGCATCCTTCGCCGCCCGGGTGGCGTCTATCGCTTGTTCCAGACGGACAGGCTCCGTCCCCTCCGGACCAGGAACCGCACCTTTTCCATAGGCTGGTATATATTCGGCAAACGCCTTCAACGTTCCGGAAGGCAGTAAAAACTCCCTGGAAGGATCGGACGGCACATCCCCGGAAGCCCACCCGGCCACGCAAAATGCCGCCGCGGCCATAATCCGCCATCTCATGCCCATGCTGCTCCTGTTCTCTTCCTTCCGGCTTCCCCGCACGAGCCGCCATCATGTCATCATCCGGATTTCACGGCCTTTTCTTTTCAACGGGCAACCGCATGAAGGAAAGGAGCTTGCCGGGAACGCGGAGGCGTGGTTGAATGCATGCCTTCTCCATGATTACGGATTTCCGGCTGAAAGTGTTTGAGACCGTCGCGCGGCGCCTGAACTTCACGCGCGCGGCGGAGGAGCTGTTCATCACGCAGCCGGCCGTCACCCGGCATATCAAGGAGCTGGAACGCCTGCTGGACGCCCGCCTGTTCAAAAGGGAGGGCCGCGGCATCGCCCTGACGGCGGAAGGCGTGCGCCTGCTGGCCCATTCCCGCCGCATCCTCAAGGAATATGAAACGCTGGCGGAGGACATGTCTTCCGGCCGGAATACGCCCGTTTCCGGTGAATTGAGCCTGGGAGCCAGCTCCACCATGTCCCAGTACGTCCTGCCTCCGCTGCTGGCCCTGTTCAACCGCCATTATCCGGAAATACGCATACGGCTGAAAAGCGGCAATACGGAGGAAATCGAACAGGCCGTGCAGGATGAAGCCGTGCAGCTCGGCATCGTGGAAGGCACCGCAAGGCGTACGGACCTGCATTACCTGCCCTTCATGGAGGATGAAATCATTCTGGCGGGCGGTCCCCATGCCGCCGCCCCGCGGGAAGGCCTCTCCCTCCCGCAGCTCTCCCATGTTCCCCTGATCATGCGGGAACCGGGGTCCGGCACGCGCCGGGTGGTGGAGGAAGTCCTGAAGAAACACGGAATCGCCGCTTCCGGCCTCCACGTCCTGATGACGCTGGGCAATACGGAAAGCATCAAGATGTATCTGGCGCATTCCCCGGCATGCTCTTTTCTCTCCTCCCTCGCCGTGCGGGAAGAGCTCAAACGCGGGGATTTGAAAAAAATCCATCTCCGCCATCTGGAAATCCGCCGTTCCTTCCACTTTGCCAACGGGCACGGAGACTACAGCAGAATCAATGAATTATTCATCAAATTCTGCCGGAATTATTATAACAAAATCTAATCGCCTATAACAATTTCTGATTAGATTTTATGATGATTGTGGAGTATATCTCCCACGCAGCCGTTCCGGCACGTTCCCCCTCCGGACAAAGACGGGCGGCCGCAGCCATCATTCTACAGCCCATGTCCCCCAAACATCTCGCCAATCCGCTCCACGGCATCCTGCTCATCGTCCTGTTCTCCTTTTCCGCCTTCTACATTGCGGACTTTGAATGGGTGAAACACCTCTCCTTCAGCCCGCTGATCGTCGGCATCGTGCTGGGGATGCTTTACGCCAACAGCCTGCGCAACCACCTTCCGGAAGCGTGGGTGCCCGGCATCCAGTTCTGCACCAAGCAGGTGCTGAGAACAGGCATCGTCCTGTACGGGTTCAAGCTGACCTTCCAGAGCGTGATCGACATCGGGGGCGCGGCTCTTCTGATCGACCTCATTGTGGTCTCCCTCACCATTCTGCTGGGCGCGGGACTGGGGCGGCTGCTGAAAATGGACCGGGACACGGCCCTTCTGACCTCCATCGGCAGTTCCATCTGCGGGGCGGCGGCCGTCCTGGGCGCGGAACCCGTCGTGAAAAGCAAGCCTTACAAGGCGGCCGTGGCCGTTTCCACCGTCGTCATCTTCGGCACGCTATCCATGTTCCTGTATCCGGCCCTGTACCGGGCCGGAATGCTGAACCTGACGACGGAACAGATGGGCCTCTTTACCGGAGCCACCCTTCATGAAGTGGCCCACGTGGTGGGCGCCGGCAACGCCATGGGGCAGGCCATCTCCGACCCGGCCATCATCGTCAAGATGATCCGCGTGATGATGCTGGCCCCGGTGCTGGTCATCCTGAGCATCATCCTGGCGCGGCGGGACTCCGCCGCCGGAGGAAACAGCGAAAAACGTAAAATCACCATCCCCTGGTTCGCGTTCCTGTTCCTCGCCGTCATCGGCTTCAATTCCCTGCACCTGCTGCCTGCCGAACTGGTGGACGCCATCAACACCCTGGACACGTTCCTGCTGACCATGGCGATGACGGCTCTGGGCGCAGAATCCAGCTTTGAGAAGTTCAAGAAAGCCGGAGCGCGCCCCTTCCTGCTTGCGGGCCTCCTGTACGTCTGGCTCTTCTTCGGCGGCTACTGGCTGGTCAAGCTCATCAGCTTCTAAACTTCACAGACCTTTCGCCTGCGGGGGGAGCATGCATCCGCGTTTCCTCCCCGTACGGAAGCAAAAAGGCCGTTTCATCCACAACGGAACGGTTTCCAACAGAGAAACGGCTACTCAACATGAGTTCCTTGAGATAAAAAGCAGCCCCTGATTCCGGATTTATCATTCGTTTCCCGGCGGATCCGGGCAGTAAACCGCTCCTATTCCCGCTGCGGCGGCAGGTTTTCCCAGCCTGCCCCAACAAAAATTCATAGCCAAACCGTTTGGAGACGCTATAGTACACGTACCCAGTTTTTAAAACAAATGGCAACCAAATTATTCATTCCCGGACCCACTGAAGTAGCACCTGAAGTACTTGCCGCCATGAGCGGCCCGATGATGGGGCACCGATCCAAGGCGGCTTCCGCCCTGCAGCGCCGCATTTCCAACAATCTGCGCCGCATTCTGCTGACGGAACAGGAAATCCTGCTCTCCACTTCCTCCGGTACGGGCCTGATGGAAGGCGCCGTGCGTTCCTGCACCGCCAAGCGAGCCGCCATTTTTTCCGTGGGCGCCTTCGGCGACAAATGGTACAAGATTGCCACGGGCAACGGCGTTCCCTCCGACATTTTCAAGAGCGAACTCGGCCAGCCCACCACCCCGGAAATGGTGGACGCCGCCCTCTCCACCGGCAAGTACGACACTATCTGCATCACCCACAATGAAACGTCCACCGGCATCCAGAACCCGGTGGAGGAAATTGCGGAAGTACTCAAAAAATACCCGGACGTCGTATGGTGCATGGACGCGGTAAGTTCCGCCGCCGGCTCCCGGATTGAAACGGACAAGCTGGGCGTGGACGTGCTGGTGACCTCCACCCAGAAGGCGCTGGCGCTCCCCCCCGGCATGGCTGTCTGCACGCTGTCCCAAAAGGCTTATGAACGCACCGCCTCCGTCCCCAACCGCGGTTGCTACTTTGACCTGCGCTCCATTTACGACACTATCCAGAAAAAGGACTACCAGTACACGAACACCCCCTGCGTCTCCATCATGTACGCCATGGACCTCCAGCTCCAGCGCATCATGCAGGAAGGCGTGGAAAACCGCTTTGCGCGCCATGAGGCCATGGCGGAATTCGTGCGCTCCTGGGCGGATGAATATTTCAGCGTCTTCGCCAACCGGGACCATCTTTCCCGCACCCTGACGGTCATCAGTAACACGAGGGACATTGACATCGCCGCCCTGAACAACGTGCTGATCGAACGCGGCATGCAGCTCGGCAACGGTTACGGGGATTTGAAGAACAAGACCTTCCGCATCGCCCACATGGGTGAGCTGACGATGGACGACATGCGCTCCATCACATCCAACATCGTGGACATCCTGAAACTCAAGTAAGCGTTTTCCCTTCCCTCTTTTCCGGCCCCGCCCGGGAAAGAGGGAAGAACGCCTCCTCCGGAGAATGAACGGAACAGCCGCCATGAACAAGGTTCTTCACACGGCGCTCCAGGCTCTGTTCATCATCGCCTCCGCCTGCGTCCTGACGGCCCTCATCATCGCCGGAGCCTTGAATGAAGCCATGCGCCCCTGGTCCGGAGCCTTCTTTCTAATGCTTGTTCCGTACTACCTGATCCTGGTGAAAAAACGCCTGGACCGGGAACAGGCGGGGGAAATGGCGCGCTCCTGCACATGGAGCATGGCCGCCGCGGCAAGCCTGTTCCTGCTGCTCATCGGGATGCTCCTGCTGTTGAACAGCATTCCGGGAGGCGGAGAGTTTGTCCGGCTTTTCCTGTTCAAGCCCCTGGATTTTCTCAAAGCGGCAGGAGCGCCCATGCGGTACCTGCTGCTGTTCATTGCGGCATGTATTTTGGCGGGGCTTGTCTCCGGCATCCGTGCGCTATATCATTGCTCCCTCCGTCATTAACCTTCTGTACTCTCTCATTTTCCCATGTCCACACTCCATCCCTTCCCCGCCCTCCGTCCGCCCCGGGAACTGGCCGCGCGGGTTTCCTCCCACCCCTATGACGTCATGAACCACCGGGAGGCCAGGGAAATGGCCGCCGGAAACGACGCCTCCTTCCTCCACATCTGCCGCTCCGACATCGACACGAGCGAAACCTCCATCCACGCCCCGGAAACCTATGCCAAGGCACGGGAAAACCTGGAAGCATTCGTCCGCAAGGGCTACCTCGTCCGGGATGAAAAACCTTCCTTCTACATCTACCGCCAGATCATGTGGGGCCGCGTGCAGACGGGCATCGTCGGCTGCGCCTCCGTGGATGAATACGCCAGCGGCGTCATCAAAAAGCATGAACTGACCCGCAGGGAAAAGGAGCTGGACCGCATTGAGCACTTTGACGCCTGTTCCGCCCAGACGGAACCGGTATTCCTGGCCTACCGCAAGCACGAGGGCCTTTCCGGCATCATCCGGGAATGGATCAAATTCCACAAACCGGAGTACGATTTCACCACGGAAGACGGCGTCACCCACATCCTGTGGCCCGTCTCCAATCCCGGCACGGTGGAAGCCATCCGCAAAGGCTTTGAAGAAGTGGATGCTCTTTACATAGCGGACGGCCATCACCGTACGGCGTCCAGCGCCGCCGTTTCCGCCAGGCGGCGCAAGGAGCACCCGGACTACACGGGACAGGAGGAATTCAATTACCTGATGGCCGTCGTCTTCTGTGATGAAGACCTCTTCATCATGGACTACAACCGCGTTGTGCGCGATCTGAACGGCCTGTCCAGGGAAGAACTCCTGGAAAAGCTCCGCGCCTCCTTTGACGTGGCGCCTGCGGACGCCGTTCCCGGAGAAGGCTACGCCCCCCGCGCCAAGCACGAATTCGGCATGTATCTGGACGGCCGGTGGTATTCCCTCACCGCCAAACCGGGAACCTTCCCGGCGGACCATCCCATCGAAAGCCTGGACTGCGCCATTCTCCAGGCGAATGTGCTGGCCCCCATCCTGGGCATTGACGATCCGCGCACGAGCGACCGCATCGACTTCGTAGGCGGCATCCGCGGCCTGGGAGAACTGGAACGCCGCTGCTCCGGAGAAATGGCGCTGGCCTTCTCCCTGTACCCCGTCACCATGGACGACCTCTTCCGCGTGGCGGACGCCGGGGAAATCATGCCCCCCAAGTCCACGTGGTTTGAGCCCAAGCTGCGCAGCGGACTTTTTGTCCATACCATTGAACAATGACATTTTCCACCATACCAACATGAACAAGGTTCTTATTCCCACCAAACTCTCCGACGTAGCGGCCAATACGCTTAAAACGGCCGGCTATGAAGTCGTCCAGGACGCCGACACGCCTCTGGAAGAACAGGCCGCCGCCCATCCGGACACCGTGGCCCTGATCGTCCGCAGTGAAAAAGTCACTCCGGAAATCATGGACGCCCTCCCCTCCCTGAAGCTGGTCATCCGCGCCGGAGCCGGCTACGACAACATTGACATCGTGTACGCCCGCAAGAAGAATGTGGACGTCATGAACACCCCCGGCGCCAACTCCAACGCCGTGGCGGAGGAAGTCATGGCCATGATTCTGGCCTACTACCGCCACATCGTCCAGGCGGACGCCACCACCCGGGAAGGCCTGTGGGAAAAGAAAAAATACATGGGCAGCGAGCTGACCAAAAAAACCGTGGGCATCATCGGCCTGGGCAACATCGGCCGCAACCTCGTCAAGCGCCTCCAGGGATTTGAACCCACCCTGCTGGGCTACGACCACTTTCTGGCCCGCCAGCGCGCCCTGAACATCGGCGTCACCCCCACCAGCATTGAAGACATCTTCTCCCAGTGCGACATCATCACCCTGCACGTTCCGGGCGGTCCCTCCACCCACCACATGGTGAACGCGGAACTTATCGACAGCATGAAGGACGGCGCGGTGCTCATCAATTGCTCCCGCTACGGCGTGGTGGATGAAGAAGCGCTGGCCGCCGCCAAGGCCGCGGGCAAAAACATCGGCTACCTGACGGACGTCCACCCCAAGGACGCGCCCGGAGAAAAACCTTCCGCCGCCGTGGCGGACCTCATCCTTCCCCACCTGGGCGCCAACACCCGGGAAGCCAACACGAAGGCGGCCAAGCGCGCCGCGGAACAGATGGTGGCCTATTTCTCTGACGGAGACACCTCCTGCGTGGTGAACGGGGAATCCCCCAACGGTCTCAATCCGGCCCATCTCCAACTGGCTTTCCTGCTCGCTGCCCTGGCCCGCAAAGCCGGAGGCAACAAGCCTATCCGCCGGGTGGAATGCACCTTCTACGGCAACTTGCGCGTCTTCCGCAAATGGTTCACTGCCCCCATTCTGGAAGGGCTGCTGCCGCACGCGGAAAAGGGCCTCATGCCCGCCGCCGCGGAAGAATCCCTGCGGGAGCACGGCATCGTCTTCAAGGCGCGGGAGCCCAAGGACGACAAGCCCTATGAAGATTCCATCACGCTGGACGTGGTGATGGAAGATGAGGGGGAATATTTCAACACCAGCGTGCGCGGCGTGGTGACGGAAGGCATTCCCATGGTCTCCCGCCTGAACAACTTCAACGGGCTGTATGCGGACCTGCGCGGCACAACGCTGTTCCTGCATTACAAGGACCGTCCCGGCATCATCGCCACCATCGGTTCCGCCCTGTACTCCAACGGCATCAACATTGACAACATCGCCGCTCCGGCCGATCACGCCACGCGGGAAGCCCTGGCCGTCCTCAAGACCAACAAACCCGTTTCCGATGAACTGCTGAACAAGATTGCGGAAGAGATAGATGCCATCTCCGCCTTCTCCCTGAATCTTTAACAGGAATTAGACTCATTTCCGGACTCTGCCGGAACCCGCCTTCCAGGCAGCCCGCTTGCCCTCCATTTCCGGAGGGAGGCGGGTTGCCTTTATTTCTGCCATGTTGACAAGGCACACTCCTTTTTGTACTTTTACCCGAATCGTTGGAACACTCTCATGCGCTATGTACTGCTTCTCCTGACCATTTTAACCGCCGGATTCTCCGTCTGGTACTATCAACACCATATCTCCCCGGAAGGAAAGGAACTGGCCGCCCGGAAAACAGCCATGGAACAGGAGGCCGTAATATTGGAGAAAACCGTCGGCCAGACCCGGAAGAAACTGGATGAAGCCCAGGACGCCACCCGGACGGCGGAAGAGGCCATGGAAAAATTCCAGGAAACCTATCTTGAGCAGAAAAGACAGCAGCAGCAGGAAGCCCAGGTTGCCGCCTACCAAAAAAGCATGGCGGACCAGCAGGAGGAAGTGAAGGAACACGACCAGAGGATTGACCAGTTGCGCCGCCGCATGAGCAGGCAGAGGGAAAACTCCAAGTCCGCCAGGGAAGAACTGCTTCAAAAGAGGGAGGGAATGAAAACCCTGCTTGCGAAGTTGGCCGACAAGCAGAGAAGTATTCAGGCGGAACTGGGGCAGGCCGAACGGGAACTGGCCAAGAACCGGGAGGATGCCAAAGCCAAAAAGAAATTTTCAGGAGCCGCTCCCCAGAAGGAGAACATCTCGGAACTTCAATCGCAAATAGCCTTCATTCGCCTGAAAACCTCCGCCACAAAGAAAAAAATGCAGGCTCTGGACGCCGCCCTGGAAGCCCTGGAAGAAAAAACCGGCAAGCAGCAGCTACTGATGCAGAAAGCGGAGGAAAAACTCACCGAACAGAAAAACAAGGCCTTAACCGACGATGACCGGGAAGAAACCGCCGCCCCGGACCCGGGAGATGACGATTTGCTGGCTACAGCCGGATACAGGGAGCAGTCCAAAGCCGTCCGGAACGCTCTGGAACAAGCCCGGAAAGAAGAGGAACAGGCGTCCCGGACCTATGACGAGGCCCGAGCTGAAATGCGCAAGTCTTCCAGAGAAGAAGTGAAAAAGCTGGAGAAGGAGGAAAAGGACCATGCCTCCTTCCAGAAGCTGTTCACGGGCGCTGCCTCCGTTGTGGGATTCATCCTCCTCCTGTTCACGGTGGGGGCCTTCCGCCGCAGCAACGGCTGAGCGTGTTCCTGAAAACTTGAGGGCACGGAATGAAGAAAAGCTCCTGCGTCCCGTTTGCCGCTCTTCCGGAGCCCTCCGCAGGGAGGCGTTGACGGGCGGCAGGGATATGGTAGTCTCAGGCCTGCCTGATCATGCTCACACTGGCCCAGCTTCACGGACAACCGGAAATTTTCCATTCCATCCAGGGGGAAGGCGTCTCCCAGGGGACTCCCTGCGTCTTTCTGCGCCTGGCAGGCTGCAACCTGGCCTGTTCCTGGTGTGACACGGCGTACTCCTGGAACGGGACAGTTCCCGGAGTGCGGCTCACGCCTGAAAAGGCGGCGGAACTGGCGCTCCGTTATCCATGCCGCCGCCTGGTACTGACCGGGGGAGAACCGCTCATTCAGCAAAAAGCCCTTCCCGCCCTGCTGCGCCTGCTGCCGGACCATGCCGTGGAGCTGGAAACCAACGGCACCATTATGCCGGATGCGGAACTGCTGGAACGCATCACGCAATTCAACGTGTCTCCCAAACTCCCCCACTCCGGCAATGAAACCGCCAGAACATGGAAACCGGACGTCCTGCGCCGTCTGGCTTCCACGGAAAAAGCGTGGTTCAAATTCGTAGTGGCGTGCGAGGAAGATGTAAAAACCGCCCTGCGGCAGGCTTCCGGGGCAGACATTCCCGCAGAACGCATCCTGCTCATGCCACTGGCCTCCACACGGGCAGAGCTGGACGCCATGCGCGCGCAGACGGTGGAATGGTGCCTCCGTTATGGCCTCCGCTTTTCAGACCGCCTGCACATCGCCATTTGGGACAGCAAAAAGGGCGTTTGAAAACGCCCTTGTATAGTCAAAGGAAAATATTCCCTGGCAGGCATCCTGCGTGGAGCTCTTCGCCCCATCATTCCGGCAGCTTATGCCTTCTGCTTCAGGTCCAGTAGCATCTGGGCGTTGCTTGGGTACTTGTTCAGGAAAAACAGGAAGCGTTCCATGGCCTCTACAGGCTTGTGCCCCGCCAGCGCGCGGCGGATCAGGTTCATTTTGTACAGCCACGCTTCCGGCATGATGAGTTCTTCCCGGCGCGTTCCCGATTTCAGGATATCCACGGCCGGGAAGATATACTGCTCCGCAATGCGGCGGTTCAGGACAAGCTCCATGTTGCCCGTACCCTTGAACTCCTGGAAAATCAGGTCATCCATACGGCTGTTGGTTTCCACGAGTGCAGTGGCGATGATGGTCAGGGAACCGGCCTGGCGCGTATTGCGGGCGGCGGCAAAAAGACGGCGGGGCATTTCCAGCGCACGGGCATCAATGCCGCCGGACATGGTGCGGCCGCTCCCCTTGTCCGCGTTATTATAGGCACGGGCAAGGCGCGTGATGGAATCCATCAGCAGGAAGACATGCTGGCCGGCTTCCACAAGCCGCTTGGCGCGCTCAATGCAAAGCTCCGCCATGCGGCAGTGGTCACGCACCCTGCCGTCATTGGAAGAAGCGTATACCTCGGCTCCGGGAAGGGAACGCTTGAACTCCGTCACTTCTTCCGGGCGTTCGTCCACCAGCAGCACCATCAGGTGGATGGAATCCTTGTAATTCTCCAGAATGGCTTCCGCCATGTGCTGCAGCAGCGTCGTCTTCCCCGCGCGGGGCGGAGAAACGATCAGGCCGCGCTGGCCGCGCCCGATCGGCGCAATCAGGTCCAGCGTGCGCGTGGTATAGCGCTCCGGACGGGTTTCAAAGGAAATGCGCTTATTCGGATTGACCGCCTTGAGCTCTTCAAAATGCGGGCTCTTGCGGGCCTTCTCCGGAGCATCTCCGTTGACGGCGGATATCTCCGTCAGAAGAATGCCGCGGTCATGGCGGCAGGCTTGTCCATGCACCCAAACGGCGGGACGCAGGCCGAACTTGCGGATCATGTCCTGCGGAACGTACACGGCTTCCGCAAAAGCGTCAAAATCATTATCCGGCTTCCTTAAAAAGCCGAATCCCTTATTCGTGATTTCCAGCAGGCCGTCCACCGGTTCCGGGGGCGCCAGCTCACGGGGAGCATTATTCTGGGGAGCATTCCCCTCCTGGTGATTATTGTTCCAGCGGTTTTTAACCCGGTCATTGCCGTTCCTGCCATTGCGGCCGTCCTGCCGGTTGTTCCGGTTCTTATTGAAACGGTCGTTGTTATTGCGGCGGTTCTGTCTCTCAAAACGCTGCCTTTGCGGTTCATTCGTCCGATGGGATTCTCGCGCGGCATCTCCGGAGAAATCCGTCGCGCCTTCCTGTACCACCTTGATGGACGGAGCGGCAGAATCCGCATCCGGCCCTGTCTCCTGTACCCGCGGTTTTCTCACAAACCTCTGGCGGATCACCTTCGGCCTGCCTCCTTCGGACTGTTCCGGAGCAGAATCCGCAGGACTGGCGGCCGGTTCGGCAGGCGCCATGGAAACGGCAGCGTCCGTTTTGGCGCCCTCTGCGGCATCGTCTTCAGGCGCAATGGTCTTGGCGGAACGCCTGCGCACCGGCTTGACGGGAGCTTCCGTTACGGGAACATCAGGGGAACCGGCAGTTTCCGGAACTTCCTCCACGGGCTTCTTGCGGGGACGTCCGCGCCGGGGCTTGGCAGGAGCTTCCTCCGTCCCTTCCGCCGCCGGAATTTCAGCGCTGCTTTTGCGGGCGCTCTTCTTCTGCGGCGCATCCGTGCTCTCCATCCCTTCACCCGCCAATTCCGGAACCTTCTTCCTTGCCGTCCGCTTGCGGGGGGCCGGGGAAGAACCCTGTTCCGTCCCGGAAACTTCCGCAGCGGCGTGGGACTCTGCCGGAGCTTCCGCCGCAGACTTGGCTCTGCGGACAATACGTTTTTTGGGCGATGGCTCCGGAGAAACCTGTTCCGGAGTCAAATCTGGGGGGGTATCAGACATGGAAAAGAAAATTGGACTGCAACAACAGGCGTCTCCTGAAAGACAACGGCGTTAGTCAAGCTGTTCGAGGATTTCTTCCGCCACGTCGAAATTGGAGAAGACGTTCAGCGCGTCATCGTAATCGTCCAGCGCTTCATACAAGCGCAGGGCGGCCTTCGCCGTCTCCAGATCGTTAATTACGGAAACGTTCTGCGCCACGGAAATCAGCTTCATGGAAATCACCGTATGCCCGGCCTCGCGCAGGGCGGCGCACACATTGTTCAATTCCGTCGGGTCCGTAACAAACACCCATTCATTGTCGGAATCACCCTGCTCCACATCGTCCGCGCCGCATTCCAGCGCCAGGTCCATCGCGGAATCCTCCGTCAGGCCTTCCGCCATGATGCGGGCTTCTCCCTTGCGTTCAAACTGGTAGGCCACGGAACCGGGAGTGCCGATGCTGCCCCCGTTCTTGGTAAACAGAGTGCGCAGCTCGGAAGCGGAACGGTTCGTGTTGTCCGTCGCCACTTCAATCAGGAAAGCCGTACCCGCCGGGCCGTAGCCTTCATAAGTAATCTCCTGGATGGTGGCGCCGCCCAGTTCCCCGGTGCCTTTCTTGATGGCGCGTTCAATATTCTCCTTGGGGGTGGACACGGCCTTGGCCCCGTCAATGGCGGCCCTCAGGCGAGGGTTCAGATCAGGATCTCCGCCGCCGCTCTTGGCGGCCAGCATGATTTCATGGGCAAAGCGGGCAAACACCTTGCCCTTCTTGGCATCTTCCTTAGCCTTAACGTACTTGATCTTAGACCATTTATTATGTCCTGACATAGAATTGGGAATAATAGTAAGTGTATGTGAAAAGAGACAAACTAACAAGTGGAACTGTTCTTCAACCCGGGCGAACACATTGTCTTTCGCAAATACCACGCAGGAAGGGAATCAGGGTGCGGCCATCCGTAAATAGGTTACAGGGACCGGATACTCTGCCGGGGAACACGCCGCACTCCCTTAAGGGGCTCCGGCTACCGCTTGGCAGTCACTCTCAACACACGCAAAATAACGTATTCCCCAGCATTGGCAATACTTTTTTAGGTCACGGAAGCATGGAAGCAAACCCCAGGGAACCGGATAAACAATTCCTCCCACAATCTGGAGTAATCATTCTACGGAAAGACTGCCCGTCTTATTTAATTTGATGAAAGCGCGAGCATCTCCAGGAAAAGATGGACGACCGCTTTATCCTCTCTCCGCTAGTCCGCCTCACGCTCTATTATTTCCCCTTCATCCCGGTTGTCGGGCTCATAGCAGGTAATATCTTCGTTTAACATGGAATAATAACTATATGGCTCTTCCTTTTCCAAAGGCCCTTCCCTTGCTTTTTGAAAATGCTTCAATTCCCTGCCATGCTCATCAAAATAACTGATCTGCTGGAATCCATGTTCCGGATAGGAAAAACGGATAATAGCACACTTCATTAAATGATCAGAACTTAACTCTCCGTTTTCGTCGTAATAGCGGATTTCCTTCACGGCGCGGCCTCCTCCCAAATCACTCCCAGGTTCATAATGGTCTACGCAACGCCGGGCCCACCCCTGGAGGCCACGAGTCAACCGGCCAAACTTGTCCGTATATTCCGCTTCAGCTACATCATAAGGGTCCAGATAATACTTTGCTTGAAGCAAATCTTCAGGAAGAAGTAACCGCAATTGATCGATATCGTTCCAATCACCAAATCTTTCTTTTAAATAAAAGGTTTTTCTTGTGGAAGCCGTCAATTCCGCTTCCCATCCTTGATGAACTTCCAGGCAGGCAACGCCCGCCTCCACGGCAGGCGTTGCCTTGTACTGATGGTAACGGATCATTCGTCCTTTCGGAAAAATAGCCGGACGTTCCACATCCACAGGCTCCTGGCTTACGACACTTCTTGAATCATCTCCTTTTCCAAAAAAGGATTCCCTGAAAATGAAAGGACCATTGAGAATCCCTGCCCCTTCCTGGCAAATAACCTCTCCCCGGTGATAACCATTTGCACAAAGGGCATCTTCTCCCCGTACACCATAAAAAGTGACGCACCTGCGTCCCCTATTCTCTTCCACCACACGCATGTGATAGCCCTGATCGTCAAGGTCACAGATTTTCCCATCCTCGGTGAAATAGGTGTAAATGCACAACGCATATTCCTGAATGTCCGTCCATTCCCGGTCGTTCGTTTCATCATAGTCCTTTTTGGGGTAGAATCCGGACAGGAAATTCAAAGCCCCTCCCTGCTTCCGGTTTGTTCCGCGGGGCGCGTCGATCCATTCTTCACAATTAAGAATCAGTTTCCATTGCAGATATTGATGATCATTGAATTCGATCAACTTTTGTTCAATCCATCTTCCATTGACGGGAGGATACTTCCGGTCGGAATAGCCAGGGTTGAGGGGCTCCCATAAATCCATCACAGGATGCCCAACCGGGTCAATCATTCGCCTCGCCCCTTCCGAAAAAGTTATCCCGCCTGAAACTGCTATTAAAAAAATGTATAAAGAACACCTCATAACATGATCCATATCATTACCCTGAATGATGTATCCTAATATGATGTGAAGGATATATCAATTATTTCAATAACCCGAACCCTCTTTATTTGATCTTTTAGAACCATTTTCGGAAAATGTCACGACCATCCGGACGTGGAGCATAACCACTTTTGCCGGCCCCTTCTCCGCCTTTTCCTGACACAGTCCATCAGAGGGAGGACAGGATGGCATTTCCCCTTGTTGAAAGAACCTCCGTAATCATTTTTACACGGGAAAAAAGGATTTCTGCCACACGCCCGGCATATTCCGGCTTCATTAGAAATCCATTCAAAAAATATTCAAGTTAATAATAAAAATTAAAAGTATCCGCGATATTCTGTCCCGCATTTTCCCGGGAAAACCTCTATTCCGTCATGGAACGGGACCGAAGTTCAACGCCGTCTGTGTTATCATTGACTAAGAAAGGGAGGCGGGCTTAGATATGCTCCTCTTCCTTTTCTCTGTCTTATGGAACAAGCAGCGCACCAAGAAAAATCACATGCGGCCTTTTCCTCCGTCCTGTGGTCCGCCTTTTTGACGGGCATCAAGCTCTGGGCCGGTATCGTGACGGGCAGCTTGGGCATCATTTCCGAGGCCCTGCACAGCGGCCTGGACCTGATGGCTGCGGCCATGACTTTTTACGCCGTGAAGGTGGCCGCCCGTCCTGCCGACGAGAGCCACCCCTACGGGCATGAGAAGGTGGAGAATCTTTCCGCGCTTGCGGAAACTGCCCTGCTCCTGATTACCTGCGCATGGATTGTATGGGAGGCTGTGGACCGGCTGTTTTACAATGAGGCGGAGATCACCCTCACCTGGTGGGCCTTCGCCGTGGTGGCCGTTTCCCTGCTGGTGGACGTGAACCGCTCCGCCATGCTCCGCCGGGTGGCCAAGAAGCACAAGAGCCAGGCGCTGGAAGCGGACGCCCTTCATTTTACCACGGATATCTGGTCTTCCGCCGTCGTGCTGCTGGGCCTTTTCTGCGTATGGCTGGCGCACCTGGTTCCCGCAGATTCCGTCTGGCACGGCTTGCTGGAGAAGGCGGACGCCATCGCAGCCCTGTTTGTGGCGGCCCTGGTTTGTTCCGTGGCCTTCGGCCTTGCCAAACGTTCCATTCACGCCCTGATGGACGGCGGTTCTTCCGCCCTGACGCAGCAGGTTCTAACCGCCATGAAGAAGAATGCCCCGGATTACCCGGTCAAGCGCATCCGGCTGCGTGACGGCGGCGCCCGCATTTTTGTGGAGCTGGACGTGGAGGCCCCTGCGGAATTGCACGTGGACGACGCCCATGACGTGGCGGAGTCCATCGAAGGCATTGTGAAGTATGAGCTGCCGGAAGCGGACGTCATCGTCCATATTGAACCGGCCAGGGAAAACCTTTCCAACATGGAGCCGGACACGGTCGTCCACCGGCTGGCCCTGCGCCACCATGTCCGCATCCACGGGTTCTATGCAGGCAGCGGCAAACATGCTCCCTGTTATTTCATGGATGTGGAGATTCCCGCGGACTGGCCTCTGGAGCGCGGCTACCATGTGGTGAAGGCGTTCCGGGATTCCGTCCAGCATGCGCTCAAGCCGGAGAAGGTGATCTGCCGCATTGAGCCGGACTGCCGCGATATGAAGGCGAACGCCATTCCGGAGCACGTTCCGCCGGAGGAAGTCCGCCTGAAGGTGAACCTTATCCTCCAGCAGCACAGGAATATCTGCAAGGTTCTCAAGCTGGACCTGGCACGGGAGGACAATTTCCCCACCCTGACTTGCGTATGCTCCGCGGATGCATCCCTGACCATCCGGGAATGCCACCAGATCGCCTCCCAACTGGAAGACCAGATAGAAAATGCCCTGCACCACCTGGGCCGCGTTACCGTCATTCTGAAACCGGCCAAATAAAACAGCATTTTATTTCCACGCAACGTTCATTTCCTCCCCATCATGAAACAAAACAAGTACGACGATAACGTCTTTTTTCAGAAATACAGTCAAATGGACCGTTCCGTGAAGGGGCTGGAAGGGGCCGGAGAATGGAAAACACTGGAACGGCTGCTGCCGGATTTCCATGACAGGCACGTTCTGGACCTGGGATGCGGATTCGGCTGGCACTGCCGGTATGCGGCGGAGCACGGGGCGGCCTCCGTGCTGGGCGTGGACATTTCCGCAAAGATGATCGCCAAAGCCAGGTCCATGGGAAACGAAGGCATTATCGAGTACCGCTGCATGCCCATGGAGGATATCCTGCTTCCCGAGGCTTCCTTCGACATTGTCCTCAGCTCCCTGGCCTTCCATTACACGCCGGATTTCCAGGCAGTCTGCCGGAATGTCTCCCGCTGGCTCAAGCCGGAAGGCGCCTTTATTTTCTCCGTGGAGCATCCCGTTTTCACCGCCCAGGGAACGCAGGACTGGCATTACGATGAATCCGGCCAGATCATGCACTGGCCCGTGGACGGCTATTTCATGGAGGGACCGCGGCAGGCCGTTTTCCTGGGGGAGGAAGTGACCAAGTATCACAGGACGCTTACTTCCTATCTCGGCGCTCTGGCCGCCGGCGGATTTGAGGTTACCGCCATGGAGGAACCGAGGCCGTCCCGTGAACTTCTGGATTCCGTTCCCGGCATGCAGGAAGAGCTGCGCCGCCCCATGATGCTGATTATCTCCGCCCGCAAGAAGTAGCGCCCCCGGTCATCAGTGCCCCGCGGCGGAAGCTCCGGGCACTTCCCTGTCCAGTTCCGCACGGATGCGCTGGCGTTCGGAAACGATCTGTTCGTCGTCCGCGCCGCCTTCCCGCAGAAAGTATTCCGCCATGGACAGAGCCACTTCCGATTCCGAGGAGAAGACCTGGGAGGCGCCGGCTTCCTTAAGCACGTCCACGTCCCTCATGTACTTGGTGTGGATCATCACGTCAATGTGGGGGTTGAGCTCCAGAGCCACCCCCACGATTTCCTTGGCATCCGGAATGGAGGCGGAGAGAATCAGGCTTTCCGCATATTCAATGCCCGCATGGCGCAGGATTTCACGCTGGCTGGCATCCCCGTAAACGATGTCACCGCCCTGTTCACGTATGGCGGTGACCGTGTCTATGTTCATCTCCACGATGATGACTTCCACCCCGTTGTCATTCAATATTCTTTTAAGAATGCGCCCCGTGGGGCCAAACCCCACCAGCACCACGCGCCGCGCGTCCGGCGACGGGAGCGCCAGGCTGTTCACTCCGCCCAGGTCCGTAAGGCCGATGCCGCGCTTTTGCAGCCACTTGACCACAGGGCCAATCTGGCGGTACAGGATGGGATTCAGGGAAATGGAGACGACGGCCGCCAGAATGATGGCCTGGTTGGCGTCCGGCGGCAGAATGTTGTACATGAGCCCCATCCCGGCTAGGATGAAGGAGAATTCACCCACCTGCGCCAGGGCTACGGATACGCTCAGCGCCAGCGGCAGCGGACGCCGCAGGCACCGCACCACCGCATAGGCCGCCAGCGGCTTGCCGATCATTACCACCCCCAGCGTCGCCAGGGCCAGCGGCCAGCAGTCCCCCACGGACATCGGGTCAAACATCATCCCCACGGAAACAAAGAAGAGCACGGCAAAGGCATCCCGCATCAGCATGGCCTCCGCCGCCGCGCGAGCGCAAAAGTCCGACTGCCCCACAACCATCCCCGCCAGGAACGCTCCCAGCACCATGGAAGCGCCGAAGAATTTCGCGGAGCACACCGCTACGCCCAGAGCAATGACCAGCACCGCCAGCGTAAACAGGTCCCGCGCTCCCGTCCGCGCCACGTAGCGCAGCACCAGCGGAATGATTTTTTTTCCGGCAAACAGCGTCAGGGCCACCAGCAGGGACAGCTTGACGAACATCCAGCCCAGTTCGTAGAGAATGCCGCTCCAGTCCCCGGCACCGCTCTGGCGCGCCTCCATCACGGCGGGGATGAGCACCAGCAGCAGAATGGTGAACAGGTCTTCTACCACCAGCCATCCCAGGGCCACATGGCCGCTCGGCGTATGGAGGTTCTGGTTGTCTTCCAGGACTCGTGTAAGCACTACGGTGCTCGCCACGGAGATCGCCATGCCGAACACCAGCCCGGAAATCGTGGACCATCCGAACATCCAGCCCACCAGTATCCCCAGCACCGTAGCCACGGATATCTGCACCACGGCTCCCGGCACCGCGACCCTCTGCACGGCAATCAAATCCTTCAAATGAAAATGGAGCCCCACCCCGAACATCAGCAGAATAACGCCCAGCTCCGCGAACTGCTCCACCGTGTGGGAATCCGCCACAAATCCCGGCGAATACGGCCCTACCACTACCCCGGCCAGCAGGTACCCGACCAGCGGAGACAAATGCAGTTTTCTGGCAATAAGGCCGAAAAGGAGGGCGGCGGTCAATCCGCCGACAAAAGTGAAGATGAGGCTGAAATCGTGATCCATACGCGCGTGACAAGTCTAAGAGGGTATCTTTGACCACCAGGTCGTTCCTACGCTATCGCGTTTGATTTCCCCTCACAAGAACGCATTGCGCCGCACTGGAATGCAGTCGCATTTTTCTTGCCGGGGGAAATCTGCGGCAGGAAAAACGGGGCCTGGCAGGATTCTATCATATTTTTATTTTTATTAAAAACTCCGTTTTTATTGTATTTTCAATCGTTTCTAATTGACTTTACGCATACGGGATTCCTATAAAGCGTGTTGATGAAACTCACCCTATCTATCCTATCCTGTCTGACGGGCCTCTCTACCCTGGCCCCCATGGGCTGGGCAGCCACCCATGAAATCACTACCAAGAACTTCCACATCACGCTCCTCGGCAACGGGGACGGTCCGGCGGACTGGATGGGGACCCGTGACTGGAGTGATGACCAGATAGCCGCCGTCACCACCACCCTCAATATCTGGGACGATACCTTCCGCAACACCGCTTCCCGGAAGATTGAAGCGACCATTTCCTGGGGGGCCCTTGAAGAAGGCGTCCTGGCAGGTTCTTTCTCCAATTACGTCGAATACGACGGGGAAAACTACAATGCGGCCACTTCCACGGAAGTCATCTGGAAAGAAGGGGAAGACGTCGTGCTGGAGGAAGGGGAAATGGATTTCAGGCTCCAATTCAATCCCGTCTACGGTTTCAGCACAGGCAATACCACGCCCCAGAACGCCACAGACTTCATCAGCGTCCTTCTGCATGAAATCGGGCATAACGTCGGCTTCAACTCGCTGAATGATACAGGAACATACGGAGAATACTACACGATCTGGGATTCCCTGATCACGGATGCCCAGGGCAACCATCCGGGAGATGCGGGCTTCAATTACCAGACCGGCGTTTCCTACACGATTGGTTCCGGAGGCCTCACTGTTTACAATCCCTTTGTTTTCGCTCCCGGTTCCAGCATGTCCCACGTGGACGCTGCAAGCGACCCGAACGCCCTGATGCAATATTCCATCGGGGAGGGCATCCAGAGGAGAAACCCCAGCGACCAGGAAAAGGCCCTCCTTGCGGAGATGGGCTGGGTGCTCAAGGATGACCCCACCTATTATGCGTCCGTGGACGGCGCTTCCATCACGGACCAGATTGACCTGAATTTCTTCACTTCCGTTCTCGTCAACCGGAACATGACTATTGATCCGGGTGAAGGCGCTACTATCGTCCTGCCCTCCCTCAGAGGAGACAAGGCGGAATACAACGTCACCATCACTGCGGGGAAAGCGCTGACCGTCAATCTCTCCAACACCGCCATGGACTCCATCTGCGCCGGAGAGGTCATCGGCAATGACGCCAATTTCATCAAGACGGGGGCTAAAAACCTGGTGCTGGGCGGCGGCTTCTCCACCAGCGGAGCTCTGGACGTACAGCAGGGGGGACTGGTGCTTTCCGGCGCTTCCAACACCATCGGGGAGCTGAAGATGAACGGAGGAACCTTCGGCGTGTCCCAGCTTGCCAGGGAGGAAGTCACAGCCGAGGTCGGAAAGCTGACCGGCACCCGGGGCTCCATCAATCTTCTCCATTCCACCCTTACTCTGACCGGAACGGACAATACCATTTCCAGCGGCCTCAAACTGGTAGGCTCCGGCACCGTCGCCCTGGCGGAAGGAAAGTCGCTTGCCTTTGACGGCAGCAACACCATTGGAGACGCCATCTACATTGACGGTACCCGGAACGGTACCCTGCACATCACCCAGGGAACGCTGGCCTTCACCAACCAGGCCCGGATGGAAATAGCTACGCTGGCCCTGGATTCCGCCGCTTCCACCCTGAACGCGGGAGCCACCCGGAACATTGTCATTCATTCCATTACGGGAGACGGTGTTCTGGCCGCCCAGGGCGGCCAAATCACCCTGGATACGGCCAATCCCCTCACGTGGAACGGAACTCTCCAAGGCACGGGCACGCTCAGCAAGAAAGGCGCCGGCGCCCTGACGCTGGGAAGCGCCGGAAACGCGGGGTTCCATCTGGATTCCACCAGCGGAGCCATCATCCTCGCTTCCGAATCCTCCGCCTACGGAGCCATGATGCTGAACGGAGGCGGCATTTCCATCTTCCATGCGTCCTCCACCACCCGTTTCTCCGGGCAGGAAGGCGCTCTAACACTGAATGACGCCACCCTGGAGATGAGCGGAACGGCCAATGTCCTGACGGAAAACGCCTCCATCACCGGCACCGGCATCCTGCGGCTGAACGCGGATTCCATGCTGGCCATCCGCAACGGCAACAAGCTGGACACGGACATCACTATTGCCGGCTCCGGCCTGCTGGCCGTCCAGGAAGGAACCTTCACCCTGTCCGGAAATGCCAGGTTTGACGGAGCGGCGGTCGCCGTGGGCCCGGAATCCGCTGCCGCCGCGCTGGACCTGGGCTCCACACGCAATTCCATGGTGGGCGGCCTGCTGGGGAAAGGCTCCGTGATCTTCAACAACGGGGAACTCGCCCTCCATGCGGAAAAATCCTCCGTTTTTTCCGGCTCCTTCCAGGGGAACGGCACAATCAACAAGGCGGGGAAAGCGGCATGGACCTACACCGGCGCGGGGTCAGACACCCTGAACCTCAACATTACGGAAGGGGAAGTGGCCCTGATCCGTGATTCAGCCAATCCCATTCTGCTCCATTCCCTGACGGTTGATGCCACCGGGACGCTTACGCTCGCCATGGCCTCCGCCGGAGCCGCCCATAATACCACGCTTCTCCTTAACGGAACAAGCCAGTTCATGAACGGTTCCACCATCACGCTCGTGATTAATCCCCTGCTGGCGCAGGCCAATACTCCCTTCATTTCCACGGAAGACGGAGCCACGCTGACCATTCAGGGAGACCGCAACGGGACCACCCTCAATATTGAATCCAACGTCGCCGCGCCGGAAAGGATGCTGGAACTGGTTCTCTTTGAAGGGAACATGGTGGGCAGCTACCTCAATATCAACGCTTACGGCGCGCTGGGCACCTATTATTCCGAGCTGCATGCGGAAAACCGGGACGGCCAAATCGTGCTGACAGGAACCCGCAAGACGGACAACGCCCTGCTCGCCACGGCTGATACCTCCAATTCCGCCGCCGGGGCCGTCCTGCTCTGGAACTGCGGGGAGATTAAGGACGGAACGGAGCTGAGCTCCCTGAACCGCGCCGTTTCCAACGCCTGGAACGACGGAGATTACGCGAGGGCCAACCGCCTTCTGAGCGCCTCCGCCGGAACGGCCATTCCCGGCATCCTGGCCGCGCAAAGGTCCGGCCTGCGGAGGGAAATGACCTTCATCCGCAACCGCGCGGAAACCATGGGCCTCAATCCCGACTACATTCAGGGAGACCTTCCCCAGGTGAACGGCTGGATTGAAGCCAACGGGGGCAGGGATTCCCTGGACGGTTCCAATGAAGGCAACGGTTTCACCCTTAACTCCTGGGGAGGCACCGCCGGGCTGGATGTCAACTGCTCGGAGAATTTCACTTTGGGCGCGGCCTTCTCCGCCAACTATGGGGATTACTCCTCTGACGGGGCTGATTCCGCCTCCGGCGACCTGGACACCTACTACGTGAGCCTCTTCGGCCACTACCGCCACAGGAAATGGGGCCACTCCCTCATTCTCTCCGGAGGCTGGTCAGATGCGGATATTACCCGCAGCGTACGCCATGAGCTGGGAAGCTACCAGGCCAGCTTCAGCACCACCGGCATGAGTTTCGGAGCCATGTATGAGCTTACTTATGACCTGGTTCTCAACAAACGCCGGACGGCCATCCTTCAGCCGGTCGCCAATGTCAGCGTCATGCACTCCTCCGTGGACGGCTTCAATGAAGCCGGCGCAGGCGGAGCGGGACTCCGCGTGGATGACATGGATATTACCACCGGAAGCGTGGCCGCCGGTCTGCGCCTGAAAGGCGTTCTGGGTTCCAACCTGACCGGGCGTGATATCACGGGAGAATTCCGCGTTCTGGTTTCTCAGGACTTCGGGGAGGACAAGGCACAGGCCAACGTGGCCTACCTGGCCAATCCGGGCCTTGTCCAGACCATCAGGGGAGCCAAGCTCGGCCGCACCGGCGTCCAGCTGGGCGCAGGCCTCAGCATTCCCTGCTCCGACTACGGCGCCGTTTATGTGGACGGCAATGCGGATCTCCGCTCCGGAGACACCTCCATCGGCGGAGCCCTCGGCTACCGTTACAACTTCTGATCCGGCTCAGGCCTGATTTGACAAGCGCCATGCCTGCATGTCCGGGCATGGCGTTTTCATTATCCGCGGCATCCACATCTCAAGCCGTCGTGCACGGGCTTACCACCTCCCAGGCTGTTTTTCCGGACGCAGGTGTTTCTCGTACGTCTTTGCGCCAGGCGGTTACCGTGTTACCGCCCCATCCGCAGGAATTCCTCTCTTTTTCCCCGGATTATTTTGATAAACATTGATAATGATTGTTATTTTATTTGAATTTCATGGTAACATAATTTATATTTATTAAAAATAACCTCTTCCCAAATTCATGGCTGAAAATTCAACATTCGAGGAACAGTGGACCCTTCTCAGGAAGGAAACGGGAATGGAAGACGCTCCCCTCCGGCAAAAGCTGGAACACTTCATTTTCCGGCAATATGGCCGGGTGGTTTTGGTGCATTACGTAAAAGCCTTGTCGGCCCTGGAACTCAGCCATCATTTCTACCTGCGGTTCCGCAGGCGGAGCCGTTCCGTGGCGGAACCTATTCTTTACTGGACCGTCCTTGCGGAAACAACCATCAACATGACGCTTGAAGGAGTAAAGGATGTCCAGCCGTCCATCACTCCTCCTGCACGTGCCGGTGTTGTCTCCCAGCTCGACATGTTAAAAGACTGCTACCTCCTTTATTTGAGGGACCGGCAGCATCCCTGCTGGCCTCCGGCATCCCGCAGAAGCCGCATCATTCGGGACAAATGGAATGCGCCGGAGCTGGAAGCCTCCTATTTTCCCCGGCTGTGCCTGAAAAACACGGACTGCCACTATGCCAACGTCATGAACATACTGCTGGGGGAAACGCTGCACTTCCTGACTGCCCTCCAGCAAATCAGGGACCACGGAAAAACCCTGCTGGAGCTTAAAAAAGAGCAATACCCGGACGCTTCCCCGGACGGCGCTCCGTCTTCATCCCCTCGCAGCCCGGAACAACTTCCGTGCGGCAAGCGTTGAAGGCAGCCTGCGCTTCTTCCGCCAGAGGGAAGGAAAGGCCGCCGGAACCCTACAGAATCAGCATGCAATCCCCGTAGGAAAAAAACCTGTACCGTTCCCGGATGGCTTCCAGGTAGGCTTTCATGACCAGCTCCTTGCCGGCAAAGGCGCTGACAAGCATGAGCAGCGTGCTCTGGGGCAGATGGAAATTCGTGATCAGGGCATCCACCACCTTGTACTTGTAGGGTGGATAAATAAAAATGTTCGTTGACCCGGAGCACTCCTTTAACGGCAGTCCTTCCGCGGTAGCCACATGCTCCAGCACGCGAACGCTGGTGGTGCCCACGGCAATCACCCTCCCGGCCTCATTAATCGCCCTCGCGGTGGCTTCAGGCAGGAAAAAATGTTCCGTGTGCATCTGGTGGTCTTCAATCCTGTCCGCCTTCACGGGACGGAACGTTCCCACGCCCACGTGCAGCGTCAGAAAATCATGGGGAACGGCCGCCAGCAGCTCCGGCGTAAAATGCAGCCCGGCCGTGGGAGCGGCAATCGCCCCTTCATGCCTGGCGTAAACAGTCTGGTAGCGCTCCTTGTCGGACGGGTCGCTCTCCCGGTTCATGTAATGGGGAAGCGCCAGGCGGCCGTACTTTTCCTCATCCACCTCCCGGTCAAACCGGATGAGGCGGTAGCCTTCCCCGTCAATGCCTTCCACGGTGCCCACCGCATCACCGATGGAGACCGTACGCCCCAGCTTCATCTTGCGCCCGGGGCGCACCATGCACTTCCACAGCAGGGGGTTGAGCACCTCTGCACGCACCACTTCAATGGCGCCGTCATTGGAAAAATACCTTGCGGGAACCACCCTGGTATCATTCAGGATAAAATGGTCCCCTTCCCGCACATATTCCGGCAGGTCGCAAAAATGCCTGTGCTCAATCAGGCCGGTATCCCGGTGGATGACCATCATCCGGGAGGCGGCGCGGTCCGGGAGGGGGCGGTCCGCTATCAACTCTTCCGGCAGCGGATAATCAAAATCAATGGTGCGCACGGCCAAGTGCATTGCCACGAATCCGCCGAAAGGTCAATACCTTTAAACCATAGGTAACACAATTATATCTTTACCCTGCTTCGGTTAATATGGTATGGAAGGATACATGAACAATTTGCTGTTAGCAAACATCTCCAACGCCACCGCCTGGGGGACCATCCTGGTGATCGTCCTCGTCATCTTCCTGGTCATCTTCTTCGCCATCATCGCCAAATTCTTCAAGACATGGCTGCGCGCGCGCCTCGCGAAAGCCCCTGTCTCCATGAGCAACATGCTGGGAATGTGGCTCCGCAAAGTGCCCTACCCCCTGGTAGTGGACACCCGCATCACGGCGGCCAAGGCCGGACTGGACATCAGCACGGATGAACTGGAAGCCCACTTCCTGGCCGGCGGCGACATCGTGGACTGCGTCCTCGCCCTGATTGCTGCGGAAAAAGCCGGCATCCCGCTGAGCTATGACCGTGCCTGCGCCATTGACCTGGCCGTGAAAGGCACGTCCAAGACCGTGCTGGAAGCCGTGCGAACCTCCATCAACCCCCGCGTCATCGACTGCCCGAACCCCAGCTCCGGCCAGACGCGCCTGACGGCGGTGGCCCGTGACGGCATTGCCGTGGCAGTACGTGCCCGCGTGACGGTGCGCACCAACCTGGACCTTTTCGTAGGCGGCGCCACGGAAGAAACGGTGGTCGCCCGCGTCGGGGAAGGCATCGTCTCCGCCGTAGGCTCCGCGCCCTCCTACAAGGATGTTCTGGAAAAGCCGGAGGTAATCTCCCGCACCGTGAGCGACAAGGGCGTGGACGCCGCCACGGCGTTTGAAGTGCTTTCCATTGACATTGCAGACGTGGACGTGGCCGGCAACGTGGGCGCGCGCCTCCAGGCCGAACAGGCGGAAGCGGACAAGCAGATTGCCCAGGCCAAGGCGGAAGTCCGCCGCGCCGCCGCCGTAGCCACGGAACAGGAAATGGCCGCCAAAACGCAGGAAATGCGCGCCAAGGTGGTGGAAGCGGAAGCCCAGATTCCCATGGCCATGGCGGAAGCCTTCCGCAACGGCAACCTGGGAGTGCTGGATTATGCCCGCTACCAGAACGTAGTGGCCGATACCAAGATGAGGGATTCCATTGCCAAGCCGGATGCTTCCCCCTCTTCCATTAAATAAATTCTCAGGCCACCGGAGAGACCGGATTTTCTCTCCGGTGGCCCTTCCTCCTTTATGGATTCACTGGCATACATGCTCGCCTCCGGCGGCGATGACGACAGCCTGAAGCTCTGGTTCTGGCTGATCGTGGGGGCGATCTTTCTCATCAAGAAAGTAATTGAGTTTTTGAAACCAAAAGAAAAAGATGAGGAAACGCCCGTCCTGGACACGGAAGACCATCATGAAAAACACGTGAAGGAAGTCATTGCGGAAATGCGCCGGACCAATCCGCAGCCGCGGCAGCCACAGCCGGCACGGCCACAGGCTCCGGCGCGCGCTCCGCGCCCCTCCGCCCCACCCGTGGAGCTTCCCACTCCCGCCGTGGCCCGCAAGCGCCGTCCTGAACCGGAACCCAAGCCGGAGTGGACGGCGGAAACCGCCCAGCAAACCGCCCAGAACGTGCTGGAACGCTACGTAAAGGCCACGGAAGAAGCCCGGCAGTCCATGCGTTCCCTGTCTGACGCGGAACAGGCTGCCCTGCATCGTTTGCAGGAAAGGGAAATGAAGGAAAGCCGGTCTGAACCGCTTCCCACGGTCGCCGCGTCCGAACCTCTTTCCCTGAAAAACTCCCTGCGCCGTTCCCAATCCTTGAAAACGGCCATTCTTTATCAGGAAATCCTGGGCAAGCCCAGAGCGCTCCGGGGCGTTTCCTTCAGCGGGGAATAATAGAGGGGGGGGATCCCTCCCTCCGTCCATTCAAAAACCGGTTTCCCTGGACTTGAAGGAAAGTTTTCAGAATATTTTTATCGGAAAGGTTGTATGAAGGCCGGGAAACCGGACAAGTCCGGCTGGATGGAAAGCTCATCTTGAAGCCCGCAGGGCGGGTAAATCTGGAAGATGGACGAATCAACCTTTCATTCCCAGTCGGAGGCGCTCGTCCATGCCGCGGCAACTCCTGCCTTTTTCTTCATTCCCCCTTGCCTGGAAAGGAAAGGGAAGGTACCCTTCACCCGCAATGACAGATTCACCTTTGCAGATAGCCGGACGCCAATTCACCTCCCGCCTGATGGTGGGAACGGGAAAGTTTTCTTCCAATGAGAGCATGAAAGAAGCTCTGGAAGCTTCCGGCTCCCAAATTGTGACGGTGGCTCTGCGCCGGGCGGACCTGACGGGCTCCCATGACCCCGCCGCCAATATTCTGGATTTCATCGACCCTGAAAAATACCTTATTCTCCCGAACACCAGCGGAGCGACAACGGCGGAAGAAGCCGTGCGACTGGCGCGACTGGCGGCAGCAGCCGGACTCCCCAACTGGATCAAGCTGGAAATCCATCCGGACGCCCAGTATTTGATGCCGGACCCCATTGAAACGCTGAAAGCGGCGGAAATCCTGGCCAGGGAAGGCTTCACGGTGCTTCCCTACATCAATGCGGACCCCGTGCTGGCCAAACGCCTCCAGGAAGCCGGAGCGGCAGCCGTCATGCCTCTGGGCGCTCCCATAGGCACCAACAAGGGCGTGCTGACCAGGGAGCTGATCAACATCATCATTGAACAGGCCGTCGTGCCCGTAGTGGTGGACGCCGGGCTGGGAGCCCCCAGCCATGCGGCGGAAGCCCTGGAGATGGGGGCGGACGCCGTGCTCGTCAATACGGCCATCGCCGCCGCCGGAGACCCCGCCTCCATGGCGGAAGCGTTCGCGCTGGCCTGCCGCGCCGGGCGCATGGCCCATCTGGCCGGCCTTCCCGCCGTTTCCGCCCGGGCTGCCGCCACCAGCCCCCTCACTTCCTTCCTGCATTAAAAGTGCAACGGGAGGGAAAGCGTTTCTTTCCTAACCCCCCACAGCCTAGGAAGCCTTGGAAGCCCCCTTCGCCAGCTTTTTGCGAATGAAAAATTCCAGAATGAAACAGGCGGCCACAAACAGGAGGATCAGGGGAATCAGATAAGGCTGGCTGAAGAACATCTGGTAGAAAAAGGCTCCCAGAATAAACAGCATCAGCAGGAACCCGAGGATGATCAGCAGCACGTTCCCCTGCGTCTCTTTCCGGAGCCGCCAATGGGCAACGAACACCGCTAGGTAGCTGATCAGGAAACAGGCGCCCGCCAGATTGGCGATGGCTACCAGGTTAAAGGCATTCGTCATCACCAGAATGCCCAGCAGAAGATAGAAAAAGCCTTCCGTGCCGCTGCCCCAGAAAGGCTGCTTGAAGATGGCTCCCAGCTGGCCGTTGCGCGCCAGTGCCCGGGAAATGTCCAGCATGCTGAACATGGTGGCGTTAATGGCTGACGCCGTGGCAATAAGCGCCGCCACGGATACGGCCATGAAGCCCCACACGCCCAGCACGGGATAGGCGGCCTGCGCCACGGCGGTTTCCGTGTGGCTTTCCAGGGAAGTGGCGGGAACGTTGGTCAGCACTACGTAGGAAAGCACCAGGTACAGAACCAGCACGATGCCGATAGCCAGGAAAATGGCCTTGGGCAATGTTTTGGAAGGATTTTTCAGATTGCCCGCCGTATTGGCCATCATGCCGTAGCCGGCAAACGCGAAAAACGTCAGTCCCACGCTCCCCAGCAGCCCGTCCAGTCCTTTCACCGGAATGGGGTCCGCGCCCACTGGCACGGAAGAACCGAAGCTGGCAAGCATCAGAACCGTCAGAATAAGCAGCTTGAACGCCACCATCACCACCTCCGACTTCCCTACGGCCTTGGCTCCTCCCATGTTCAATGCTCCCAGCAGCAGAATGGCCACGCTGGCGAAAAGGGCGGTGGAATAGATGTTGGTTAATTCGTCCGGTAAAAACAGGCGGGACGCATATGCCCCGAAGGACTTGGCGACCAGGGCCACGGTAATGACCAGCGTTCCCAGGTAAATCAGCGTCAGCGCGCCGGAGAGGGTCTTATGGGAAAAAGCCTCGTTGAAATAATCCATGATTCCTCCGGAACCGGGATAACGGGAACCCAGCTTGGCGTAGGTATAACCGGAAAGCAGGGCCGCGACGCCTCCCAGCAGGAAGGACCAGTACACGTTTTTGCCCGCCATCAGGGTCGCCTGACCCATGAGGGCGAAAATTCCCGCTCCTACCATGGAACCTATTCCCAATGCAATCACGCTCCACAGGGATAAATATTCTTTTGGAGCCTTCCCGTGCATAAGGGAATTAGAGAGCTTACAGGGACGGAACGTTGACCTTTCCATACGAGATGACACGTCCTGCCGGTCCGGAACGCCCCGCAGCGTCATCATGACTATTCAGGCACGGCTTTCCCCTTGAACCGTCCGCAGGCGGCATGTAGGGTACGGCTGATGATCAAAACCGCCATTTTTGATTTTGACGGAACGCTTGCGGATACCATACCCCTGTGCCGGGAAGCCTTCCGCCGCGCCGTCCGGGAACTGGACGGCAGAACGTTGACGGATGAGGAAATCGAACGCCAGTTCGGGCCGGATGACCTGGGCGTCATCCAAAGACTGCTTCCCGGAAAGCCGGAACTGCACGAAAAAGGCAGGGAACTGTTCCTCCGCTATTACCGTGAGCTGCATCCGGAACTGGCGCCCACTCCCTTCCCCGGGGCGGCCGGACTGCTGCACGCCCTGCGCAGCCGCGGCATCCGTCTGGCCATGGTCACCGGCAAACGCCTGGAAAGCGCGGAGATTTCCCTTCAATTTTTCCATCTGGCCGAATTCTTCCCCATTCTGGAAACGGGCTCCCCTGAGGGCGGCGTGAAGCCGGACCGCATCAGGCGGGCGCTGGACCGCCTGGACTCTTCCGCCGGGGAAGCCATCTACATCGGGGATTCCCCCACGGACGTGGACGCATGCCGCGCCGTTCCCATCCGCATTCTTGCCGCAGGATGGGCCGCGGAGGCGGATGTAAAGGGGCTCGAAGAACGGAAGCCTGACTACCTCCTGACCCGCTTTGAAGACCTGGACCGCTTTTTCCGGGAACATGATGGGAATGAGGGCCTTTAATATTGCAATCCCGCAGGAAATCGGACACCATTACTCACCCCGTTAACACCAATCCTTCCATGACTCCTCAGAAAGAATCCGGAAAAGAGGGCCTGAAAATCCTGCTCATGCTCGCCAGCGTCATCGTCATCACGGCCGGGCTGCAGGCGGGGAAGCCGGTGCTGCTCCCCATCGTCCTGTCCGGCTTTCTGGCGATCGTCAGTTACCCGCTGACTACTTTTTTCAAGGGCCGTCTTCGTTTTCCGCACTGGCTGGCGGTAACCTTCACGGTGATCATGGACTTCGGCATTCTTGTGGGCCTGGCCTATCTGGCCCAGTACCTGGGGCAGGACCTGGCCCGGACGGTCACGGTCAAATACCAGCCCCTGATGATGGAGAAAATCCACGAACTCCGCGCCTTCCTCATTGAACGTGACTGGAACAATCTGGCGGACCAGATGCTTCAGGAACTCCCGGACCTGCTCAACGGGCAGCGCATCGTGGCGTTCTCCACGGGGGTGATGGGGCAGCTCGCCTCCATGCTGACCTTCACCACCCTGATTCTGATCCTGATGACCTTCTTCCTGGGGGAAGCCCCTCGCTTCCGGATGAACATCAACAAACTGGGCAACAACAGCGACACGGGAATCCGCAAATTTTCCAAAGCTCTGGCCGGAGTCCAGAAATACCTGATTATCAAGACCTTAATTAGCGCAGCCACCGGACTGCTGGCCTTCCTGCTCTGCTATTACATGAAGGTGGACTTCCCGCTGCTGTGGGGCATCGTGGCCTTCGCGCTCAACTTCATCCCCACCTTCGGCTCCATCATCGCGGCCATTCCCCCCACCTTGCTCGCCATGCTCCTGATCAGCCCCACCGCGGGCATCATCGTAGCCGGCGGCTACCTGGTGATCAACACGGTCCTGGGGAGCTGCCTGGAACCCATGCTGCTGGGCCGCCAATTCGGCATCGTGACAAGCATGGTCCTGCTCTCCGTCATCTTCTGGGGCTGGGTATGGGGCCCCATCGGCATGCTGCTGGCCGTCCCCATCACCATGCTGATCAAGCTCGGGCTGGAAAGCTCCAAGGATCTCGCCTGGATCGCCCAGCTCATCGACAACCCCCCTACGCCCAGATTCCCGCTCCCTCCTCTCCATTCCGGGAAAACCAACGAAAGCACAACCAAGGAATAATCCATGCATTCATTCGCATATAAAAACGGCACGCTCTACTGTGAAAACGTCAACCTCCAGGAACTGGCGGACAAGGAAGGCACCCCCCTGTACGTCTACAGCAAGCAGACCATTCTGAACCATTTCCACCGCCTCAGGGAAGCCCTGGCGCCCCTTAACGCAGAAGTGGCCTACGCCGTCAAGGCCAGCTCCAACATCGCCATCCTGAACCTCATGGCCCGCAATGGCGCGGGGTTCGACATCGTTTCCGGCGGAGAACTCTTTCGCGTCCTCAAGGCCGGCGGAGACCCTTCCAAATGCACCTATGCCGGCGTGGGAAAAACAGAGGCGGAAATCCGCTACGCCCTGGAACAGGGCATTTACTGCTTCAATGTGGAATCGGAGGCGGAACTGCGCGCCATTGACGCCATCGCCGCGTCCATGGGAGTGAAGGCTCCGGTAGCCGTGCGCGTCAATCCCAATGTGGAGGCGGGAACGCACAAATACATCACCACCGGGAAGGCTGAAAACAAATTCGGCGTGGACTTTGAACTCATTGAGCCTCTTTACGATATGGCGGCCCGCGAACTTCCAAACCTCCAACTCAAGGGCCTGCAGATGCACATCGGCTCCCAGCTCACCCAGGCGAAACCCTTCCTGGAAGCCGTCAGGAAAGTGGCTCCGCTGGCCGCCGCGCTGAAAGAAAAGCACGGCATCGAATTCTTCTCCATCGGCGGCGGCATCGGCATCGTTTACCAGGATACGCTGGATTCCGGCGTCAAGGAATGGTGGAATGAAGACTGCGCCCAGCTCACGCTGAGCACTTACGCCCAGGCCGTCGTTCCCACCCTCCAGCCTCTGGGCCTGCATATCATCGTGGAACCGGGACGCCTCATCGTGGGAAATGCGGGCGCGCTCATCACCCGCTGCCTGTATGAAAAGACTGGAAAGGCCAAAACCTTTAAAATCGTGGATGCGGGCATGAACGACCTCATCCGCCCCGCCCTCTACCAGGGGTATCATGAAATCATCCCGGTCAGGGAACACCTCTCCGAATCCTGCATTACCACGGACGTCGTCGGCCCCATCTGCGAATCCGGGGACTTCCTGGCCCAGAACAGGGACATGACGGACGTGCGCCAGGGAGAACTCCTGGCCGTGCTGTCCGCCGGCGCCTACGGTTTTTCCATGTCCTCCAACTACAATTCCCGCCCCATGGCGGAAGAAGTGCTGGTGGACGGAAACCAGTGGAACGTCATCCGCAGCCGCCAGACCTGGGAAGACCTCATCCGGGGGGAATCCATTCCGGAATAACCTCCCTCATTTCATCTTTCCCCTCTTTCAAAAGGGCGTCTCACGAAGGTAAAAACCGGAAGGGGGGGGCGTCCCTTTTCCTATTATTCCATGTTGACGGAAAAAATCATTTTCCCTTTCCTCCACGCTGTCGCTTCACTTTCATCCTTCCGGCGGCAGCGCCGCCTTCAGTGATACTAATCAGGCTTCATGCCATCATTGACCCGCCAGGGGAACATGACGGCACGGAAAAGCCTTCAACCCGCCGCGAGACGAGAAAAAACGATATTTTTCCGCCTCCCTGACCGTATACTGAAAATGAAATACTACCTGCGGACAGCATGCGGCGTCATCCTGGGGGCAATAGCCTGCGTGCAAGGCTTTGGAGCTACGGCCCATCATGACAGCTGCATCCAGGAAGGCTGGAAAGAGGAAATTCCCCAGCCGGTTTACCCTGACAAAGACCTCGTGGACCTTTACCATAAAACATGGGAAATCGCGGCCGGACGGGTAAGAAAAGGCCCTGAGGGCCTTCCCGGGTCGCCCTACATGGATGAAAACTGTTACGAAGACCAAATCTGGATTTGGGATACCTGTTTCATGGTGCTCTTCGCCAAGTATGCGCCGCATTCATTCCCCGGAGAGGGTAGCATGGACAACCTGTACAAGCCCATTTGGGATAAGGAAAAAACTCCGCTCCGCATTCACCTCGTGGACAACCCTCCGTTATTCGCATGGGTTGAAAAGGAATATTACGACTTTACCGGAAACAAAAACCGCATCCATGAAATCCTGAATCGGAAACAGTACCTTCAAAAACATTTTGACTGGTTTGCCAATGCCAAAGCGGGGGAACGTTTCGAATGCTCTCCCCAAAACATCTACCTGAACGCCATCGGTGAAGATGGCTTTACATGGACGGGGGGCGCCAGCGGAATGGACAACACGCCCAGGGGCCGGGACGCAGGCGGCTACAATAAGATTTTATGGATTGACGCCATTTCCCAGCAAGCCTTGAGCGCACGCTGCATGGCCCAATTGGAACAATCACTGGGCAATGCAGACGCAGCCGGGAAATGGGAGGCCATCTACCGCAAGCTGAAAGACAAAATAAACGAACTGTACTGGGATGAGCAGGACGGGTTCTACTATGATGTGGCGATAGAAAACAGGCAGCCCTGCCGCATCAGGACGATGGCCTCCTATTGGCCGCTTTTAGCCGGAGTCGCTTCGCCGGCCCAGGCGGAAAAGATGGTAAAATACCTTCTGGACCCGCAGGAATTCGGTGGAGACTATCCGACGCCCACCCTTTCCCGCAGGGATAAGGATTACCATGGCCAAACCGGGGATTACTGGCGCGGCGGCATCTGGCTGCCCACCACGTACATGACCGTCAAGGCGCTGGAAGAATACGGCTACCATGAAGAAGCCGACACGATCGCTGAAAAAATCATCCGCCAGCAGCTTGCCGCTTACCATGGCATCAAACCGCACACGATATGGGAATGCTACAGCCCCAGTTCCAACGAGCCGTCTACCGAACATGGACGCAGGGCCCGGCCGGAATTTTGCGGCTGGTCGGCGCTGGGCCCCATTTCCCTCTTCATTGAAAACGTTCTGGGCTTCCATAAGATTTCTGCACTACGGAATGAAGTCCAGTGGAGATTGAAAAGGGAGAAAGGCAGGCACGGATTAAAAAATCTTCATTTCGGGACGACTACGACCGACATCGTTTTTGACGGCAAAAACACCGTTGGCGTAACAAGCAACAACCCTTATTCCCTAGTGATTAACGGCAAAAAATACGCCATCAAACCCGGCACCACTTCCATCATCCTGAAATAACACATCCTGATGTGCATTCCCGGATTTTCGAAAAAATCCGTGCCCCGGCATCAGCCCTGCGGCTTTCCGGTCCACCCCCGGCACGGGAGGCAGGGCTTCTTTATTCCCTTCAGGGCAAATCCCGTAAAGTTGCCTTGCGGACGCTTCTGGAATATACTATTTACTGTGAAACTTTTTCCTCCCTTTCCCGTCATGTTTTCCAAAAGCCTCCTTCTAGCCGCAGGCCTCCTGTTCGCGTCCGCCGCCTATTCCCTCCCCTCCAGGCCCGTACCGGGTGACCCGGCCATCATCCCCCTTCCATCCGCGCTGGATGTGGAAAAAAACAAGCCGGGATTTCTGGTCAGCAACACGCTGCCTGTTTCCAAAACGGGAGATAAAAGCTGCATTGCCTCCTTCGTGACGGGATTCTCCAACAACCTCCGGCAAATCAAGGTCAGCCCGGCTCCCTCCGCGGCCAATGCCGTGCAGATCCTCCTGAAAAAAGACGCCTCCCTGTCTCCGGAATGGTATTCCATCAAGGTCTCCACGCAGGGCATCGCCGTCTCATGCACGTCCCCCGCCGGAGCTTTCTATGCGGCGCAGACCCTCAAGCAGTCTCTGGAAAAGGATGCCGCCGGCCACTGGGCCCTTCCCTGCATGACCATCACGGACAGTCCGCGCTTCACGTGGCGCGGCATCATGATTGACAGCGGCCGCAATCCCCGTTCCATCGCGGAGCTGAAAACCATCATCGACCTGCTCGCCCGCTACAAGGTAAACACCATCCACTGGCACCTGACGGAAGACCAAGGCTGGCGGCTGGAAATCAAAAAATATCCCAGGCTCACCTCCATCGGCGCCACCCGCCCGGAAAGCCCCATTCCCGGCAACCGCAACAAGGGAGACGGAAAACCCTTCACCTTCTTCTACACCCAGAAGGAAGTAAAGGAGCTGGTGGACTACGCCAAACGCAGGCACATCACCATCGTGCCTGAAATAGAAACGCCGGGACACGCCGCGGCCGCCATCACGGCCTATCCCGAATTCGGCAACAAGGACATTCCCGGCTACAAGCCCCGGGTGGCGACGCGCTGGGGCATTCTCCCCTTCACGTTCAGTCCCACGGAACCCACCTTCAAATTCATTGACGGCATCCTGGAAGAAGTCTGCCAGCTCTTTCCGGATTCCCCCTACATCCACATAGGCGGGGACGAAGCCCCCAAGCAGCAGTGGAAAAACTCCCCCCAGGCCCAGGAGGTGATGAAGAAAAACGGCTTGAAAAACGAACAGGAACTCCAAAGCTACTTCGTCCACCGCGTGGAAAAACTCGTCAACGCGCGCGGCAAACAGATCATCGGCTGGGATGAAATCCGGGAAGGCGGCCTTTCCAAGACGGCCACCCTGATGGTCTGGCATGATCCCGGCATTGCCCGGGAAGCCATCAAGCACGGAAACAAGGTGATCATGACTCCCTTTGAAAGCACGTACCTGATCCGGCAGGAAGGTCCGCATCCGGAAGGCCCCGAATATGAAATGGCGACTTTCTCCACCATTCCGCTGCAAAAAGTCTATAACATGAATCCCGTTCCGAAGGGGCTCACCCCGGAACAGGAAAAAAACATCCTGGGCGTGCAGGGAAGCTGCTGGAGCGAATACATGACCACACTGGCCAAATGGCAGTACATGGTGTTTCCGCGCATGTTCGCCATCGCGGAGCTGGGCTGGACGCAGCCTGGTCGCAAGGACTTCACAGACTTCAAGGAACGCCTGGACAGGCACAAGCCCTTCCTGGATGCGCAGCGCGTCAACTACCGGACGGACTCCGGAGAACCGGCGCAGCCGGAGGCGAAAATGATCCGCGAATGACCATGTCCCGCAAGAGTTCTGCAACCCCTGCGCGCGCCTGAGTTCAGCCTTGCCCTCCCGAAAAAAAACACCTATCATGTCCCCGTTATGCCAATAGCCACACCAGAACAATACATTACCATGCTTGAAACGGCCAAGAAGGAAGGCTATGCCTATCCGGCCGTCAACGTGACCACGATCGAAGTGATCAACGGCGCCCTCCGCGCCTTCTCCGAAGCCAAGAGCGACGGCATCATCCAGGTTTCCATCGGCGGCGGCAAATTCGCCTCCGGCACCTCCATCGGCAGTTCCGCCCTTGGCGCCATTGTTCTGGCGGAAGCCACGCGCCGCCTGGCTGAAAAGCACAACGTGCTTGTAGCCCTGCACACGGACCACTGCCAGCCCGAACACGTGGACACCTTCCTGCGTCCCCTGATCGCCGAATCCCGCCGCCGCGTGGAACGCGGTGAAGCCCCCCTCTTCAACTCCCACATGCTGGACGCCTCCACGCTGCCCATGGCTGAAAACCTCAAGCTTTCCCGTGAACTGCTGAAGGAATGCGCCGAACTGGGCATCGTCCTTGAAATTGAAATCGGCGTCGTGGGCGGCGAAGAAGACGGCGTGGACAACTCCGGCCACCCCGCTGACAAGCTCTACACCTCTCCGGAAGACATGCTGATGACGTACGAAGCCCTGGCCCCCCTCGGCAAATTCATGCTGGCCGCCACCTTCGGCAACGTGCACGGCGTGTACAAGCCTGGCCACGTCAAGCTGAAGCCCAGCATCCTGCGCGACGGCCAGGAAGCCGTAGTCGCCAAGCACGGCGAAGCGGCCCGCATGCCCCTCGTTTTCCACGGCGGTTCCGGTTCCGAACTCTCCGACATCCGCGAAGCCGTTTCCTACGGCGTAGTCAAGATGAACATCGACACCGATACGCAATACGCCTTCACCCGCCCGATCGTCTCCCACATGTGCGAACACATCAACGGAGTGCTCAAGATTGACGGTGAAGTGGGCAACAAGAAGGACTACGATCCCCGTTCCTACCTCGCCAAGGGTGAAAAGGGAGTCGCCGCCCGTCTCCAGGAAGCCGCCGACAACCTCATGTCCGCCGGCAAGACCCTCTTCGGCAAGATCTAAACAGCCCTTCAACGGCTTTGATGCAATGCCCGGTTTCCCCAAAGGAACCGGGCATTTTTTTCGCTCTTCGGACTGCGGATAAGAAATCCGCCAACTGGACGACAGCGGAACATTTTCTTTGAACCATCCATTTAATGGGAGGTTTGGAAGAAAAAAAGCAGGGGCGTTCTTTTCCCATCGCTCTGCCAATCCTCCTTTCTCCTGCTGCTACCCTTTCTGCCTCAAAAAAACATGTTGTCTGCGGATTTCTTATTCGTTAATGTTCGTTCGACTTTAAGACTGACTCCTTTTCGACATGAGCAACGAACTCCGCATTTTCCCCCCCGAGGTCCACTCTCCACACAAAACAACGCTGAAAGCGGTCCTCTCCACAGCTGCAGGCCGGGAATTCCATCAATACATGGATATTGAATCCACCGGAAACGTGGACATTGACAAAGACGACTTGGCGGACGCCTGGTGCATCTTCTTCATCCATAAAATGATGGAAACGGGCGGCGAATTCTCCGTTACAGGACCGGGGCGCCTGTCCCGTTCCCTGCTGGTCAATCTGGACCGCTACGCGGAAGCCTGGAACCGCTGGATGCCCAACGCCTTTCACCGCGTCACCATCCATGCCGCCGAGCGAGACGACTCCGCTGTTCCCCAACGGGACGAAGCCATTTCCTGCTTTTCCGGCGGTCTGGACGCCTGCTTCACCGCCTACCGCCACCGGAAAGGCTTGGCAGGCCCCCAGGCCCTTAATCTGACGGCCTGCGTGATGTTCCAGGGAGCGGACATTGCGGAAAACAACCAGGAACACTTTGACAAGGCTTTCTCCAAGGCCAGAGAACTGCTGGAAGACATCGGCATCCGCCAATTCTACCGCATCCGGACCAATTTCCGGAACATGGGGATGGATTACGAAATGACCTACCATACCATGCTGATGGGAGGAATGCGCGTTTTCACCTCCCGCTTCGGTTACTTCATGGCGGGCAGCGAAGGGTCCTATGACTCCTTCTCCTACCCCTGGGCCTCCAATCCCATCACGGACCACTATCTAGGCTCCCACAGCAAGGAAGCCGTCACGGACGGCATGGGACATGATCGTACGGAAAAAGCCGGACTCATCGCGCAGTGGGATAAGGCCATGGCCCTGCTGAGATGCTGCTGGGAAGGTAAAGACGCGTCCGGCAACTGCGGCGTATGCACCAAATGCCGCCTGACCATCATGAACTTCATGGCCATGGGAGTGCCCAGGGACAAAATAACGTGCATGCCGCGCAACGCCATGAATGAAGATATCTCCCAAATTCAGTTTAACCGCCCTTTCCGCGTCCTCTATGCCCAGGAAATACTCAAGCATGCCAAGGCCAACGGACTGGGGCAGGAGCCCTGGGCGGTCACCCTGGAACGGCGGCTGGCGGAAAGGGATCTTCCGCCAACCGGCATGAGACATAAAATCCGCCAACTCTTCCAACACTCATGATCACGATTAACCATCCATCCGTACAGACAGAGAGAAATGCGGTCACCATCTCCTATCCCATTCTTCAGGACGGCCACGCGCCGCGCACGCTTTCGTTTACGGTAGACTCCCGTTTCCGTGACTTTTTGAATCCCGGCAGGGCGGATGGAGCCCTTGTGGCCCTGCTTCCATGGATTTCCCAGCAGGGCGGTCAGGTTCGCGTTCTTCCCGCCATCTCCGCGCACCTGTACCACTTCGGCATACGGCTCCTCTCCCATATCCTGACAGGAATAGGGCCTTTCCTGAAACCCGTTGAACTGGCGGGAGAAGTTCACGCGGAAGTCCTTTCCCCCATTCCCGGCTGCCGCATTGGTACGGGCGGGTCCCTGGGGGTGGATTCCCTGTGCACTATCGCGGAGCTGGAAAAGGCGGGTACGCCTGTCACCCACCTGTTCCACAATAACTGCGGCTCCCATTGGGGAAACCGGGAACTGCTTGAAGGCAGACGAAAGCTCAGCCGGAATTTTGCTGAAAAAAACGGTATGGAATTCGTCTGGATGGATTCATCCCTGTACGATTTTTATGGCAACGAGGGATATTTGAACTGGTTTCCCTTTTTGGATTCCGGCAGTGTGCTTGTCCTGAATGGATTAATGAATTCATACTGGACTTCCGCCACCTATCATATCAATCATCCGGATTTTACCACCAGGGACCGGAGGGATTACTGTGAATTCCATCTTCAATCCCACATTCTATCCGCGGCGGAAACGGAACAGGTACGTTTCCACCTGCATGGCCTGGATTTGGCAAGGTATGAAAAAACAGCCATCCTTGCCAATTATCCTCCTGCCTGCGACTTCCTCAATGTTTGTCTGGAACGTGCTTTCAACTGCGGCACATGCTTGAAATGCCGCCGTACGATTTCCCAGCTTTATCTGCTTGGTCATTTGCAGGAATTTTCCAAGGTTTTCAACTTGAGGGCTTTTCAAGACAAGCCGCTGCGCTTCCTCGCAAAAACGATTGTCCATTCAGGCCACTTCCAGCAGGAAATGCTTTATCTCTTGAAGCATTCCACGGTCCTTTCCCCATCTGAAAAACGGCAGGTATGGTTCCACTGCATCAGAAAGCAGCCTTCCCTGTTGTCCCGAAGTTCCCAGTAACCCAACCTCCCTTCCGATTCCGGTTTCCCATGGCTACCTCCCAGCTCATTCCACAACAACAGGTCGATATTCAACCCAATGGGACTTCCCGCCTGTATTGCGATTTTATTTCTCCCGGTTATAACTGCCGGGTATGGGTAGACCTCGCACCCTTCGACCAGGCCCCCACAGTGGAAAACAATTTTGCAGACGCATGGATCAGGATGCTCATTTTTGAAATGATGCATGTCGGAGGCCGTTTTGAAGTGAAAGGAGCCGTCAGTCTTACTCTGCTTCGGAATTTGGAGCATTTCATGGAAGCTTGGTCGCAAATGCATCCTGAGTATCTTAACGTGGTAGATATCAAGCCGGACCGGATTATAGACGACAGAAACGCGCCGGTGGACGATTCTACGGTTGCCCTCTTTTCCCAGGGGCTGGATGCGACCTTCGCCTTGTACAGGCATGCGTCCCCACATCGGAAACCGCGGTATGATTCCCTGGATGTGAAAGCCTGCCTGCTGGTACAGGGCGGAGACCGGGGACTTTACGAAGAACCCCTGTTCCTGCGCTGTTATGAAAAAGCTCTCTCTACGATTAAGGAACTGGGCATCACGCGCCTTCTGCGTTGCGGAAGCAATTATCCTGAAATTTTCCCTCTGGATACATTCTGGAACAACCAGCTTAACTGGGGATTTCACTGGCAACTGGTTCATCTGGCGGCTTTGACAGGCATGGCATCCTTTTGGCAAAGGGATTATGGCAATGTACTGGTGGGGAGCACCTATCCCTATTCATCCGGCGTAGTGGATTTTGGCTCCAACTTTGTGACGGACCCCCTCCTTTCTTCCCGGCGATTCCGTGTGTATGAAGAAGGCTGGGGATTCACCCGGAGCCAGAAGGCAAAATTGGTCAGCCAATGGGAAAGAGGACTGCGCAACCTGAGAGTATGCTGGCACTCCAATCCGGATCAGGACAATTGCGGAGTATGCGAAAAATGCTTCCGGACCATCCTGAATTTCAAGGCCTCCGGAGCTTTTTATTTACGCGATATATCTTTGGATGAAATTCGCGACAAGGAGATATGGAATGAACACATCTTTTACGAATACCAGACCATTCTGGAAGATGCCGAAAAATGGGGAACTTCTCAGGAACCGTGGGCTCAGGCATTAAAGGAAAGGCTGTCCCTGGGTGTGTACCCGGCGCCCAAGCCATTGACTTTCCGTCAACGGATGGGAAAGAGAATCAAACACTTCCTGTACTATAAAAAAGAAGATGCGGCCAGCGTCCGCATCAAGATTCTTGGCCTTCGGATCTATAAACGTAAAAAAGAGGGTCCCCTGCATCAAAGCCGCGAATGATAAAGCCTGTCGCCATGCAAGCGCGCGGCGGCCATAAATATCCTCAACCCACCCGCTTCTTGCAAATCCGCAAGCCGCAGACCTTGACACGGAGCACTCCGTTCTCCTCCTTGCGGTAATAAAAGTACTTGGACAAAGCGGCGGCTTTCCCTATCTGCCGCGCATGCTTTTCCTTCCTTTCCCGGTAGCGGTCGAGGTCCGGTACAGTCAAAACCTTCTCCAGCCAGGGAAATTCACTCAACTCATTCAACAGATGTACGCGGGGAAAACGCTCCCGCAAGGACAACTCATAAATCCCGGAAATTTTGCCGTAAACATTGTCCATCAGGAAAACCTCCTTGCCCAGAAGAGCTCCGGAAATGCCCAGATGGAGCCTGTCCGTCAAGATGGCGTCAGGCTGGTCCAGCGCCTTCAAAAGCCAGCGGGTATAGGCAAAAGCGTGTTCCACCTCATCAATCACGCGTACGGAATACACGGAAAGGTCCGTATTCAAAGGGAGTTCCTTCAACGCTTGAGCGTGGCCGGTACTTTCCGGATCATCTCGCAGGCAAACGGCAAGCTTTCCGGCGCCGGGCAACGCTACCAAGGAAGTCTTGACATCCCTTTTCATGCGCTTGCCCCACGCCCGTTCCTCCATCTCCAGAAAAGGCAGCCTGACGGGCCGCTTCTTCAGCATCTCAGGCTCTGCGGCCACGGCCATGTCATCCGCCAGCAGGAATCGCGCCTTCCTATTCCGTGACAGGCAGTAGTCATAACTAGCCCGTTCCCGGCAAAACACGGTAAAACGTTCATCCAGCACATCCACCAGTTCATCACAATCCCTGAAGCTCTGCGGCAGGATCACGCACTTCCGGAGGCGCGGATCCGAAAAAAGGCGTACGTAATGAGGCAGCATGCCAAAATAGGGGACAAAACCTCCCCCGCCGCCGTAAACCAGCGTTATTTCCTCCTTTCCTGCAGGGAGTTCCGGGCCGCATGAACTGAAATTCAGCCCTTCCCTTTCAAACAGGGCAACCGTGGAAGCGGCAATCAGGGCATCCCCCACATTCCCCTGGTTCATCATGTAATGGAACGGCCCCAGCTCACGCAGAAGCTCCATCATCGCGTGAACAGGGACAGGGGAACAGGGAATCTGGCTACACTCCATCGCCCTGATTCTACCTTACCGGCCATCAGGACGCAACTACATAGGGAGGGGTCGCCTCTCCGGCGTTCCGGCACCCCTAGTTGCCAGCTTTGCGGGACTCCCTCACGCGGTCATTGGCGTTCAGGATGCGCTTGCGCAGGCGGATGAAATGGGGGGTCGCTTCCACCAGTTCATCAGGCTCAATGTACTCAATGGCGCGTTCCAGGGAAAAGGCGACGGGAGGGGAAAGCTGGATGCCGTCCCCCTTCGTGGCGGAGCGGATGTTGTTCAGGTGCTTTTCCTTGCACGGATTGACCGGCATATCCATCTGGCGCGGGTTTTCACCAACGATCTGGCCTTCGTAAATATCTTCCTGCGGCCCTACGAACAGACGGCCGCGTTCTTCCAGCGCCACCAGAGCGAACGGCGTGGAAACGCCCGTTTCCATGGAAACTAGGGTACCGGTGGTACGCGTGGTGATGTCCCCGGCGTAGGGGCCGTAATCCCGGAACAGGTGGGAGAAAATGCCGTGGCCGGACGTCAGGTTGACCAGCTCAAACTCAAATCCGATGATGCCGCGGGTGGGAATATAGGCCTGGATGAAGGTGTGGCCCGTGCCCTCCTTGGAAATCATGTCTTCCATCTGTCCCTTGCGGGCGTGCAGAAGCTTCATGACGCCGTTGGCGTGCTCATCCGGAACTTCCACGTAAATCGTTTCATACGGCTCCGTAAGACGGTCACCTTCATCCCTCTTCATGATCACGGTGGGACGGGAAACGCACAGTTCGTAATTCTCGCGGCGCATGGTTTCCACCAGCACGGCAATCTGCATGGCCCCGCGGGCGGAAACGGAGAAAACGCCGGCCTTGTCCGTATCCTCCACCTGGATGGAAATATTCGTCCGCATCTCTCTCATCAGGCGGTCGCGAATCACGCGGGAAGTTACATTCTTGCCGTCGCGTCCGCCGAAAGGCCCGTTGTTGATGGAAAACTCCATGGAAATGGTGGGCGGGTCAATCGCCACAAACGGGAGGGGCTCCGTATCCGCGGAACCGCCCAGGGTCTCACCGATGTTCACGTTTTCAAACCCCGCCACGCCTACGATATTACCCGCCACGCCGATGGCCGAATCCGTGGTACCCAGGCCGGAATATTCAAACATGCGGGTCACCTTGCCGGAAATGCAGGTGCCGTCGCTCTGGTGAAGCCATACGGTATCCCCCTTCTTCACGGTGCCGGAGGTGATGCGGCCAATGGCCACGCGGCCCACGTAGTCGTCCCAGTCAATATTGGAAACGAGCATCTTGAACTCCCCTTCCGGATCGGCGTCCTTAGGAGCGGGGATGTGCTCCACAATCTTGAACAGAAGAGGCGTGCAGTCCACAGGAGGTTCCCCCTCCATGGAATTCATGAAATAGCCGTCGCGGGCGGACCCGTACACAAAGGGAGCTTCAAATTGTTCGTCCGTGGCGCCCAGTTCCAGGAAAAGCTCCAGCACCTGGTCATGCACGGCGGCTGGGTCGGCATGGGGGCGGTCGATCTTGTTAATGACCACAATGGGCATCAGCCCTTCCTGAAGGGCCTTGCGGAGCACGAAACGCGTCTGGGCCTGCGGACCTTCAAAAGCGTCCACCACCAGCAGCACGCCGTCCACCATCTTCATCACGCGCTCCACTTCCCCGCCGAAGTCCGCGTGGCCGGGGGTATCCACAATGTTGATCGTGTATCCGTTCCAGAGGATGGAAGTATTCTTGGCCTTGATTGTGATGCCCTTTTCACGTTCCAGGTCCATGGAATCCATGGCGCGTTCCTGCACGGCCTGGTTGGCCCGGTAGGCTCCCCCCGCCTGCAAAAGTTGGTCGACCAGGGTCGTTTTCCCATGGTCAACGTGAGCGATAATGGCGAGGTTGCGGAACTTGGAAGGGTCTGACATTGCGCGCGAGAGCTAAAAGCACTGGAAAATAAATGTCAAGCCTGCTCCATGAATACCTCCATATATTTTTAACGCGCGCGTGCCTCTCCCGTTGCAGGTGACGGAACTTTTGTTCTCTCCGGTGAATTTATAGCTTCCCCCCCTCTTCAAATGGGGCTATCCTGCTCTGGCATAAATAATTTCTAAATTCTAGACAACGATGAAGATTTGGTTAGATGGAAAGCTGGTGGAACAGGAGGAGGCCAAGACCTCCGTTTTTGACCATGGTACGCTCTATGGAGACGGCATTTTTGAAGGTATCCGGTTTTACAACAAGCGCGTCTTCCGCCTGGAAGACCACATGGACCGCCTGTACAACTGCGCCCATTATCTGCTGCTGGACATTCCCTATACCCGGGAGGAACTCTCCAACGCGGTATGCGAAACGGCGGCGGCTTCCGGCCTGAGCGACGGCTACATCCGCCTGGTAGTTACCCGCGGCATTGGCAACCTGGGGCTCAATCCCTTCAACTGCAAACGCCCCAGCGTCTTCATCATTGCGGATAAAATCTCCCTGTACGATCCCGCCGTGTATGAAAACGGGCTGCCCCTGATCACCAGCTCCGTGCGCCGCAACCGTCCGGACGCCCTCTGCCCCCAGGTCAAATCCCTCAACTATCTCAACAACATCCTGGCCAAGATGGAAGCTGTGCGCCAGGGCGTAGCGGAAGCCCTGATGCTGAACGACCTGGGCAACGTGGCCGAATGCACGGGAGACAACATCTTCATCGTAAAAGACGGAGCCGTCTTCACGCCGCCCGTCACGGACGGCTGCCTGGACGGCATCACGCGCCGCGTGGTGCTGGAAATCTGCCGGGAACTGCAAATCCCGGCGGAGGAAAAAACCATGAACCGCTTTACCATCACCTGCGCGGATGAATGCTTCCTGACCGGCACGGCAGCGGAATGCGTCCCCGTCACCAAACTGGACGCCTACCAGCTGGGTTCCGGCAAAATCGGTCCGGTGACCGCCCGCATCCTGGCCCGCTTCCAGGAACTGACCCAGACCACGGGAACAGCCTTCTAAAGCCTGGCATTTCCTTTTTGACAGCAAAAACGGCCCCTCCTGTCCGGCGGGGCCGTTTTTTTGCGCCACTGCATCAAAATCCGAAAGCGGCGCAACGCCATTCCATGAAATGTTCAGCTTGAAATCCACAGGAGGAGTGAAGCCGGAACATGAACGGATCAAACGCCTGTTTTTACAGTGCGGACCATCAGGAAACACGGTAAAAGAACACATCACCCCGGCATAAACGGAATGCGCTCACCCGGGAATGAAGGCCTCCCGGCCTTTAGGGCATACTCCACTCCAGAGCGAAGCGAAAGGATTCTTTAAAAAGCCGTCTCCGCCTTATCTCCCACGCACAAGGACAAAACCGGACACGTTCCGCTTCTGCCCCCATACCGGAACCGTTCCAGCCAGGAAAAAGGCGGGATTACTTCTTCTTCGGCAATCCGGTTTCCGGATCAAACTGCTTGGCCTGCTGGGCGTGCTCCTTCGTCTGGTAGAAACGGACGTAATCAATCAGGAACTTCACGGGATAACCGTTGCCATCCTTCGGAGCCTTTTCACACCAGTTGCCGCCCACGGCAGAATTGAGAATGAGGTAAAACGGCGTACGGAACGGATTGCCCGCCTCATTGGCATAATTGGTGGTATTCAGATCAATGGATTTCACCAGCTTGTCATCCACCATCAGCTTGATGGAATCCTTGTCCCACTCCATGACATACGTATGAAAATCATCGGAAAGGTTATCAATCTTCACCGTGCCTCCGCGGGAAGCATCCTTCTTGGACACGCCGTCCGGGCTCAAATGGAAGGTGGAATAAACCACATCCGGCTGCTGGGAAATATTCTCCAGCATATCAATCTCCCCATTGACGGGCCAGCCCCACTTGTTCTTGCCAAGCAGCCAGATGGCAGGCCAGATGCCCTTGGTTCTGGGAACCTTGGCCCGAACTTCCAGTCTGCCGAACATGAAATTCTTCGTCTTGATCGTCGTCACGGAACCGGACGTGTAGGGCATGAATTTGGTATTCTTAATCCAGTCCGACGGACTCTTCTTGTAATTGATATTGGCGAACTTCTCAAAGTGGGTCTCCAGGACCAGGCAGCCGTCTTCCAGCCTCATGTTCTTGGGCCGTGCTGTATAGGTCTGCTGGGACCCCTGATTGCGTATCACACCCAGCTCCGGCTTCCACTTCTTGGCGTCTATCTTGGACCCGTTGAACTCGTCACCCCAAACATAAACCCATCCGCCGGGAAGGGTCTTCGGAGGCTTGGCGTCTTCTCCCTTTACGGACATGCACAGGCATGCGGCCAACAACACGGCAAACAGGCTCTTCTTCATACGGACCAATACTGTACTTGGAACCGCAGCCTTTCAAACAAAATACGTCCGGACGGGCGCCTTTTCCCTCCCTTCCCTTGCAGGATGGCGGAAATACCCTGTAAAATGGATAGAAACTCTCTTCCGCCGCATGCTATGATTACGGTATGAAGACCACTCCTTCACCCCGTGGCCGGGCCCTTCTTCATCAAACCCCCGTGGGGGCCATCGTCATCGTGGAAAACGGAACGGCCGTCACGCACGTTTTCTTTAGCCGCATGGTGCAACCGGAGCATGTGGAATGGGAGGAAACGCCCCTGCTGCGCCAAACAGCCAGCCAACTGGACGAATACTTTCAAGGTGCCCGCCGCATGTTTGACGTGCCCCTTTCTCCGCAGGGAACGGAATTTGAGCAAACGGTCTGGAAGGCCCTTCAAACCATCCCCCATGGGGAAACCAGAAGCTACGGCGATATCGCCCGGCAAATTGGACAGCCATCAGCCTGCCGGGCCGTGGGGCATGCCAATAACCAGAACCCCATCAGCATCATCATTCCCTGCCATCGGGTCATTGGAGCCAATGGAAAACTGACCGGTTATGCGGGCGGCCTGACTATCAAGCAATATCTGCTGGAACTGGAACAGGGTGCCGTGGCTCCCTTCATGCTGTTCCCGGATGCGGAACTGCGGAACGCGCCCGATGGAATACCCCTGCCAGCTCGTGAAAACGGCGGAAAAGCTTGAATTGGCCTACTGCTGCGCGGCGTCCGCCGCCTGCGGAGGCGTCATGGACTTCAAGGCTGCCTTGGGAGACTCAATGCCGAGCCACTGAAGGGGCAACAATTCTCCCGTCACCTTGTAATGCTTGTAAGTCAACCCGGCAAAAACGGCCAGGAAAAACATCAGGACGGCATACAGGGCCATCCACAAATAATTCTTCCGCGCCGTACGGGTGGCCTCGTCCGCCAATTGCTGCAAATTCCGCATGGCGGCGGAAGGAGCTGCCTCTTCCTCCCCCGCTTCGGTCGGCTCGGGAATGAGTCCCGGAGAAGGCTCTTCGGCAAACCGGAGCCTGGCATCTCCCAGGGCAATTTCGTCGCCATCGTAAAGAGAGGCGGCGCCCATGGGCGTGAGCCCGTTGATCTTGATTCCGTTAGTTGAACCCAGGTCTTCCAGAACATACGCGCCCTCCTTGAACTGAAGCAGGGCGTGTTCTCCGGACACGGATTGAAAAGGCAGCACTATTTCACAATGTTCGTCGCGTCCGATGCGGGCGAAATATTCGCCGTTCTTCGGAAGAACGATGGTTTTCTCGGAACCGTCGGGCAATTGGATGGAAAGGCGGGGCATGATTCACGGGCATCATGCCATGCCGACGCTGATTTTCAATCCAAAAGACCGTTTGCCCGGCATGCCCGGGAAAAAAGCGGTTGCATGCGCCTCTCCTTCAGAAGGCGGATTCCATGAAGTTCCATCATGCGGCTCCATTTTTCCAGACTTCTGACCAGCAGGAGTTTCCCAAAAGACATTCTTAATAGATAATTCACACACTTTAAATCCCCTATATAAAACGTTCCTCCGGATAGGGAATTGACATCCCGGACCCGCGGCGGCTAACATCAGGCATGAACGCCACGCAAGCATCAGCTTTCAAGGGATACAATCTGCTGACGGCCGCCAAATCGGTAATTTCGAAATACGCTGTATTTTCCGGGAGGGCTACCCGTTCGGAATATTGGTACTGGGTATTGGGGCAGACTGCCGTCCTGCTCCTGTTGGACATGGCCTTCACCATCTTCATGATCATCCTGTTTGCCTGCCATCATCCGCAGCAAATGTCATCAACTGAAACTTTTACCTATGGCATGGCAGGTGCCGTTCCCCTTCTGCTATGGAGTCTATTTACCGTGATTCCTTCGCTGGCCGTCACATGCAGGCGCCTGCATGACACCAACAAAGGCGGAATTATGCTGCTGCTTTATCTGGTTCCGCTGATAGGGAGCATTATTCTTCTCATTTACTGCTGTGAAGACAGCCAGCGGGGAACGAACCAATACGGACCGTCGGAAAAATACCCGGGGTTGCCGTAATTTTCCGGAATTTCCTTTTGCCAAACAGCTTTCCGGTTCACTGGAAAAGTTAGCGGCACATGCCATGGAAAAGCCGTACAGTCCTGCACTTGTCTTGCGTTTTGGGGGGAAATGCTTCATATTCAGAACATGTTTGTTGACAACATCCGCATATTTGCCAGGGCAGGAAAGGGAGGAAACGGGCTGGTCAGCTTCCGCAGGGCCAAATTCGTGCCCAAGGGCGGTCCGGACGGAGGAGACGGCGGCGATGGCGGAAGCGTCATTCTGGAAGTGGACCCGCACACGAATGACCTGCGCTCCTTTTTCTACGACCCCAAATTGATCGCCACGGATGGAGTAGGCGGACAAAGCGCCAAAAAGCATGGCAAAAACGGCAAATCCGTCATCGGGAAAGTTCCCCCCGGCACCATCATCTACCGCAGCAATGCCTCCTCCATGGCAGAGGCGACTTGGCTGGAACGGGAAGGCGAAGGCATCGAGCTGGAAAAAATTGCGGACCTGACGGAAATCGGCACCCGGTTCACGCTGTGCCAGGGCGGCATCGGCGGCAAGGGCAACTGGCATTTCCGCTCTGCAACCAACCAGGCGCCTACGGAAGCCGAGATGGGAACGGAAGGGGAGGAAGGCGTCTTCTTCATGGAACTGCGCCGCATTGCGGATGCCGGACTGGTGGGCTACCCCAACGCGGGCAAGAGCACCCTGCTGGGAGACATCTCGGAAGCCAAGCCCAAAGTCGCCAACTACCCCTTCACCACGCTCCAGCCCATCATCGGCGTAGTGGAATTCGACAGCTTCCGCCGCTGCGTTGTGGCGGACATTCCCGGCATCATTGAAGGCGCGCACAACAACCGCGGCCTGGGGCATGAATTCCTGCGCCACATCACGCGCTGCAAGGTGCTCGTCTTCGTTCTGGACATGGCCGGCAGCGAAGGCCGCGACCCCATTGAAGACCTTCAAAACCTTCGCACGGAAATCAAGCTGTACAGTGAAGACCTGGCCAAGCAGCCCTGGTTCGTCGTCGCCAACAAAATGGACCTGGAAGGGGCGGAAGAAAACTTGGCCAACTTCCGCATTCGCTTCCCGAAGGTGAACGTCGTTCCCATCTCCGCCCTCAACGGGGACGGCATTTCCCGGCTCAAAAGCAAGCTTGATGAACTTGTAGGTTATAAATTCGTCCGTTAAAACCATCCGTCCAACCCTCTCTCCCTTCCACATGACCGCTCCGCTTGCCGCAACGACAGACCCCGACCAGCTCTTGTGCCGTATCGCCGGAATTGGAGACCTCTTCGCCATTGAAGGGGAATTCGTCACCGGCAAGGAAATCCCCAGCGGCCACATCAACACCACTTACAAGGCCACCTACCGCAAAAGCGACGGGACGGAAGACTCCTACATCCTCCAGCGCATCAACGACTATGTCTTCAAGGACCCCAGAGCCGTCATGCGCAATGTGGAAAAAGTCACGCGGCACATCAACTGGAAAGTCCTGCGCCGCCTGAAGGACTCCGCCGGGCAGACCCTCAACCTCTATCCGGCACGCGGCGGCCGCAACTACATTGACATTCCCGGCGACGGCATCTGGCGCTGCTACAATTACCTGGCAGGCACGCATACCTACGACGTGGTGGAAAACACCCGCCAGGCGTACCAGGCCGGATTTGCATTCGGCTCCTTCCAGGACTTGATCAGCGACATGAATCCGGACGACATCGTGGAAACCATTCCCGGATTCCACCACACCCGGAACCGCTTTAACCGCCTGGTGGAAGTGGCGGCGCAGGATCCGCAGGAACGCCTTTCCACCTGCCTTCCGGAACTGGACTTCATCAAGGCGCGCGAGCAGGACGTGGACCGTTTGCTGGACCTCCAGGCCAGCGGCGTGCTTCCCACCCGCATCACCCATAACGACACCAAAATCAACAACGTCATGCTGGACGAGGATACGGACCACGCCGTCTGCGTCATTGACCTGGATACGGTCATGCCCGGCCTTGTGCTGTACGACTTCGGCGACATGGTGCGCACCGTTACCCCGCCTACGGAAGAAGATGAGGAAGACCTGGACAAGGTGCACATGCGCATGCCGATGTTCCAATCCATTGTGGAAGGGTATCTGGCCGCCGCCCAAGGCTTCCTGACCCAGGCGGAAATAGACCAGCTTGCTTTCTCCGGAAAACTCATCACGCTGGAAATCGGCATCCGGTTCCTGACGGACTACCTGGAAGGAGACCAATACTTCAAGGTTTCCCGCCCGGACCACAACCTCATCCGCTGCCGTACGCAGCTCAAGCTGGTGGAATGCATTGAACAGGAACTTCCGTCCATGGAGCAATATGTCAAGCGCGTGGCCAAGGGGATGTCCAGAAAATAGAGAGGGAGCTCTCCCTCCTTCTTTTCCATTCTCTCCGGGACGGCTATGCCGTCCCTTATTATTTATATTATTTGAACACTGCGGCGATTTCCATAATCCAAGAAACATTCCACGCAATCGCCACAGACCATGTTTGAAATACCGGATATTCAACTCAATCAATATGGCAAGCCGGCAAGGATCATGTATCTGGCCCCGTATGCCCCCGACGCTCCCGATTTCTCCAAAAAACCCTACACGGGCAACGGAGGCTATCCCCAGTACCACTACAACATTTACAAGGCCATTCAGGACATCGGCTATGACGTCGTCTCCTCCTCCAAGCCCTATTCCGTGCAATTCGCCAAAGGAAACGTGGACTATGTATTCTCCCTGATGAACAGGTTCGGCATGTCCAAGCCTGAAATATTCATCTCCTCGTACTGCGAATTCATCCAGGTCCCCTATTTGGGCGCCCCGCCCAACATCCGCGCCATTGCGGAAGACAAGCTCCTGACCAAGCTGGTATTCCGCTCCCTGGGCCTGAACATGCCGGAGGGCATCGGGCTTTCCGGGGAAAAAGGCATTCCGGACAAGGCGCCCTTTTCCGGCCCCTACTTCGTCAAAAAACGGTTTGGAGCCGCTTCCGGCGGTATTCGGGAAGACAGCATCTGCGGCTCCTGGGAGGCGGTAGCCGCGTGCGCCCGGCGCCTGATGGAGGAAGGGCATGAAGTGCTCGTGGAACAATACTGCGAAGGCATTGACGTCACGGTTCCCGTGCTGGGGGGTGAAAAACCCGTCATCCTGGGATACGTGCAGCCGAAATCCGACAAACCGGGCAGCATCATCACGGAAGACCTGAAACTGCATGACCACCTGGGCTACCAGATAGTCTCCGTGCACGACCTGGAACAGGACATCGCCAACGACGTGCAGAAAGTCTGGGACGCCCTGGGGCCGATGGACTATTTCCGCATCGACTACCGGATTGACTTTGAAAAAGGCGAACGGCGCATCCTGGAAATGAACATCTGCTGCCACCTGGGCAAAAGCGGCTCCATCTGCCTGGCGGCCGCAGAACACGGCTACTCCCAGGCGGACCTCCTCAAATACATCATCGCCTACAGCATGAACAGGCAGAAAGGCCTTTGCCAATACGGCACGTGGCTCATATGATCCGTACGGAGGCGGTAACCCACATTCCGATTATGGCAGAAGTGGAAGGTATTAATCCGGTATCCGGCTGATTGCTTCAAACACTCCCTGCCAGCTTTCCCTAGACGCTTCCAGCCCTCCCAGAGCCATGCCGCGTTCCCGGGCAGCGGAGGCCATATCCTCCCGGTAATGCGGTTCCCACGCCATCTTGGTGGCGTATGTGATGAAATCCCCGGGGCTTTCGCACAGCCATCCGGTCTTCCCGTGTTCCACCATCTGTTCCCAGCCTCCGCGCTTATCCACAATAAGCACGCTTCCGCTCGCCATGGCCTCAAAGCCCACGCGCGGCCAATTCTCCGTCGTATCCGTGGGTTGCAGCACGATGTGGCACCGTTGATAAAACTCCTGTTGGGACAGGGACTTCTGGTCATGAAAAGTCTCCACCCAGTCAGGCGGCCTTCCGGTCTTCGCCTCGCTCCGCTGATCAAAGCCAAGAAAAGTTCCTCTCTTCCGGACGGGTGAAGCAAAATGCTCGTAAATGTGCCACGTGTCCTTGCTGAATTTATCCTCATCCTGCCGGGAAATGTGCCCCGCGCCAAACCAGTCTGTGGATCGTTGGGCAAGGAAGGGAAAATCAGTCGTGTCAAAATACGGCTTGAACGTCATGAAGCGGATGGACGGATCAGAATTCAAGGCTCTCAGGCGCGGCATCATGTTCTTCCTCACCCGGTCATTCTGGTAAAGAAACAGGGAAATATCTCCCCTCTTCATGGCTTCCTTTTCCTTGCCGAAAAGCCAGGTCATGCAATTGACGAAGACTGTCCTTGCCGTTCGTTTTCGTATCTCCGGGAGGGCCGCCAGAAACTCCTCATTGCAAAAACTGATGACGGGCGCCCCTTCCGGAATGGCCGACCAGTCATAACTCTCATGTATTATAACGCCCCACTCAACCATTTCCAGATAGAGTTCGGCACGGTGTGCGTTCTTCTGGGTGGGGATAAGGTGCATTTCCACCCCCAGATGTCCCCAAACCTTGATCTGATGATAAAGTTCGGCCCCCGCCCCTCCGTAAAGGGACGGAAACCCAATAATGTAGAGAGAGTTCATAGCTGGATTATTTTATTATTGGGGAATTCGTTTCAACGCTTTTTTAACACTTTCACGATCCTATCCCTTACGCTTCTAAACCTCAACTTAAAATAGAACGCGACTTCCATAACAGAGCAAGCCCCCCGTGGCCAGATATATTGACCTGCATCTTGATACGATTGGCGTATCCCATATCATTCATCCGCCATTGATGGAAAAACAAAAGCATGAACCGCCGCGTCTTATACACGGCAATTCCATTGCAAGCTGTGTGAACGGCCACTTTCCACTCGAAGCATGCCCGGATAGAATGGAGAAAGATAAGGTGATTGGTGTATACTTAATCAAACTTCAATTTCAAGAATACAACCAACATCTGAAATAGATTTTAAAAGAGAAGGGGGTAACCTAAACGACGCCATACCTTCCGTAAGGCTGATATGAATATATTTATCTCCACAATCAATTCTTGATGCTAAAATTATTATTTCTTTTAAACATCCAATCACTCTATCTTGCTGATTAGGTAAAATATCATAGTCTTTAATCCAAATTCCAAGATCTGGATTAGCTACTTGCTCTAATTGATTATCAGGCTGCTTTTGACAACCTTCTATACGAAAAATAATAGTAGTTACATCTGGCATTTATTTATAATTGGCAAGTTAATATTTTTATTATATAATCGTTACATTATAAAATTAGAATATTAACGTTTATTATTTTCTTTAAAAAAACATAAAATAAACCTTTATTTCAGCTCTTTGGTCCGAAAATAAAAATTTCTTATTCTATAGCTTTTCCCAGTTTTTTAATATTTTTCTTAATTCCTTCATGTGATAGAGCCAATGAATAACGATCATCTGATAAACATTCTCAAATTCCTTGTCGTCCAGTGTTTCGTTTTTAAATATTTTTATCAAGGAATCCATCTCATTGATAATGTCATCAAGATGAAATGCCAATTCTTCTTTCTCCCGATTACTATATACATTTAGCGACGACGAGTTTTTAAATATTTCAAGAATTTTTTCTGAAGTTATCATAAGATTATGGCCTGGGACATATAGTAATCCAGCCTACGCTCGTCATCGGCATACTCTTTCAAGAAGCAGCACGAATTTTTCTGAGACGTGTTCCCCTCTATTTTAATGGATACTACCAGAAAGATCAGACTTACGAGCTGTCTCCGGCTGAAATACGGTTAGAGCCGTCATATGCCTTAGCAGATGGGATCATGTAATGTAGACTTTCCACATAGCTTCCCGCCCTGTTGAAATTTCCATCACTATCATTTGCATATACAACTTAAACAATATATAGAATTTCCTTTTTAGAAAATTTAATATAACGAAATCCTATTTTTTAGCACATTGTAATTTTCACATAATTCTTTATATAAAATTTTATTATAATTATCATCATCACTTTCCTCTTGTTCCCTTGTGCAGAGATTAAAAACAAAATCAATGCAAAATGGATATAATTTTATTAAATTCAACAATATATCTTTATCTAAATAATCATCTTTATTTAAGAATCCAATATATCTTTTACAAATATTATTTAATCCATAAAAAGACATATAAGTATCTACATCTTCTTCTTCCAATCTTATCTTGAATATGTCCGAATCAATATAATCAAAAAATGGAATGCAGTAATAAGCAAATGCTTTATTTCCCATATAAGATATTAATTCACTATATAGAAGAGGATCTATTTTTCTGTCTACAAGCAATTTATAGGCATCTTCCGTTGATTTATTTTCAAAAACTTCTAATGCCCACTTAATATCCAAGTCATCTTGTCCATCTAATATATCCTGCCTAGTAGGTAAAAAATTCATATTATTCTCCACATATTTTTTTCATTCTTTTCTTACACTCTCTTACAGAATTAATTCTATTTTTTAATTCCTGCACATGATTTCTTGGATATTTTTGAGCCCCTGGCAAATAATCATCGCAATTATTTTCTAAATATTTCCTTCTGGAATCAACTAAATTTTGCTTACAATTTACACTCTCTTTAAGTTGTTCACAACATGTTCCTGTACAAGGAGGACACCCTTTTTGACTTAATTCGTGATATTCATTATATATCTTCTCACATTCTCTTATTTTTTCAATATTTTCAATATCTACCCGAGGCAAAGCTATAGGAGGTTTAGGAATTACATTCTCCGATATTTTTTTAATAACTTTCTCTGTTGTACCTGGAGCAATAACTTCAGTAATAGCGACAGCAGTTACGGCAACGGCAGCAACTATCAATCCAATTGGATTTAATAATGCCGGTAATGCAAACCCAAACTCTCCTCTTACGTCAATAAAAGCACTAGTTAAATTGTCTACATATCCATATAGATTTTCCTGCGGCCCTTCCATCATTGGATCTCTACTCACCCACCTGCCATCATTTGGATTATAATACCGATAATTGTAAGACATCAGACCAAGTTCGTCATCAGTGTACTCGCTGGAAAACCGGAACGGATTGCCCTGGGCGGCATTGCCTTCCATCTTAAGAACATTCCCATATGCCCCATATTCATACAAGGCACGGCGTCCTGCCTGGATGCCAAACAGGGCCGTTGTGTTTTTCAACAGGTCATGGGTATAGTAGAGGTCTTCGTCATAAACTCCTGTTTCGTTAAATATGGTCATCGCCAGAATACGCGTGGCGACCGGTTCCATCGGATCCCACAGGTAGGTTTTACGCAGGATGGGTACTACCGTTTCCGTTCCATTAGTTGCGTCCAGTTCCGCGATTTGCAGGTACCCGTGATAGATAAAGCGTTTCTTCGACATGAGAGCTTCTCCTTCATAGACGGCTTTTTCTACACGCCTGTTCAAATAATCGTAGCGGCATTCCACACGCTGGCTACCCTGCGTGAAGACAACCGCCTGGTTCAACGCATTATAGACGACTTCCCATTCCCCAGTGGAAGTTTGGAGCTTTGTCTGGTTGCCGTCGGCGTCGTAGGTTGGCACAAAAGGCGTTTCTTCTCCCTGGGTGATGTCCGTGTATTGGTTAAGCCGGTTGGCCGTGTATATCGTGGATAACCCTGCCGCTCCTTCCTGAGAGGTCATGCGGTTTCCGATGTTGTCATACGCATAAGAATACGTTCCTCCCCGGCTCATCGCGTCGGCAATCAGCTCGCTGCGGCCATTGTAGCTGTAACTGTGCGTCAGGTCGGGAGCCGGCGTATTAAAGTAGTCCTTCTTTTCCGTGGGACGCCCCAGCGCGTCGTAAGCATAGTCGGTTTTGGCCGGGTAGTTGGCACTGCCGGGACGCAGGTAGTCGATCCTGGTCAACAGGTCCCGCTTCTCTTCCCGCGTGTACCATCTCCTGAGGGTATTGGGATAGTCAAGCGTTTCCAGGAGCCCGTGGCCGGCGTTGTAACCGTACACGAAGGGGGAGGAGACATTGTTGAGCGAGACAGAGGAAAGACGTCCGTAACCATCATATCCCCAGGTCGTTTGCTGGACTATACTCTCCCCATAGTTCAGACTGTAACCCGAGGCACGGCCCAAATTGTCGCGCCGATTATGGAGCGCACTTGCCACCAAACCCGTCGTGTTTTCCGATTCCGCTTCATTGTACTGGTTGTAGGCCAAGATCCGCGTACCGGAACCGTCCGTGACCTGCGTAATCAAGTTAAGGTGGTTGTATGCACAACCGATGGAGGGCGTTGCATCATTGTGAGTGATGGAAACCAGATTGCCCGTCTGCAGGTCGTAGCCGTAGGTGGTCGTCAAAGGTATCGCCTCTTGACCCACCGTCCGCGCCTGTTGTTTGGCCGCCAGCCTGTTCCAGTTGTCATAGGAATAGCTGTCTCCATGGCCGTCAGCATAGGTTTTAGCCGTCATCAGACCGGAGGCGTCGTCGTAGCTCCACACCGTCACATCCCCGTCTGTCCGTTCCCGAGGATCGGTAATGATTGTTTCTCCCGGGATCCGGAACGTCGTGAGGGAAACCAGCCTGTCCGCGTCATCATAGGCAAACACCGAGGGCTGGAGGGCCGTACCGTATTCGGCGGTTTTGCGCCCGCGCACATCATAGGCATAGCAGGCCGTGTTACCCAACGCATCCGTGATGCAGGAGGGGGACGCCGTGGACGGGTCATACTGGATGGTGGTGGTGTTGCCGACGGCATCCGTCCTGACGGTTTCACGGCCGGCCAGGTCAAAGACGACAACGGTGGAATTTCCACGGACATCCGTATAGGTTTCCGTGCTGCCGCTGGCCGTATAGATGCGGGAAGAAGTAGTCACCGTTCCCGCATGATCTTTCCGGGACACGGGGTAACCGTCTATGACAACAGTTTCCGCAATGACGGAAGAAGCCGGAGTTTGCGTTTTCTCCGTCCGTTTGGCCGGCGCCGTGTATTCCGTCCATTGCAGGGTCTCATTTCCCCGTGGATCGGTGTCAATCCTTTTTCCGGCCAGGGAGGCAGACAGGAAGGAAGCCAGCTCGGCCGTGCTTTCCGCGTAAGTCGTTCCCTGGCTGTTGTAGTGGGTCGCCGTTGTCACCCGGTAGACGCCGTCTTCCCGCTGTTGGCAGGCATAGGCGTATTCCGTGACGAGGGAATTGGCGGGAGTGGGGTCTTCGGCCAGCTTGAGCGTGGTTTTGACAATATTGCCAAACGAGTCATAGTCATAGAGCACCGGAGCCATCCCGTCCATTTGCTGCTGTAAAAGCCTGTTGTTCAGGTCAAAAATGCGCCGGTCATGGATAAGGCCGCCGTTGGCATTCGCCCGGGAGATGCGCACTACGTTGTCCCTTCCGTCCGTGACGGTTTGTTCCATCACCACCGGCTCTCCCTTCGCTACGGGAATAAGCGTAGAACGGGCAATGCCTTCTGTAGAGTACTCCGTGCGGTAAAGAAGATGCCTCTGTCCCGTGCCGCTCTGTTTCAACACAGTTCCGTCCGCATGGCGGATGGTGACGAGCGTCGCGCCTGTCGGCGTCGTGACGGTTTCCGTCAGACCGTCCGCACTGTAGGCGTATGTATTGGTCCTCCCCAGTACGTCTGTTTCCTGTGCCAGCTGCCCCAGCAGATCGTAAGCCTTGCTCTCCGTCGTGGTCATGGGTCCAACGTCCCGGCGCGTTTGAAGGATTCTGCCGAAGGCGTCCCGAGTGTAGCTGACGATGGTTTCAGGAGTGGTTTCCGTAGCCGAACGAATGGTTTCCACAAGCTGGCGGGCCGTGTTGTAGGAGTAGGTGGTCACGATGCCGTCTTCATCCTTTTCCCACAGGGGGCCGCAGCACATCATCTCCCGTTCCGTTACCCTGCCGTTGCCCCGCGTGCGCTTGATCCACCGGTTTTCCTTGTCGTATTCATAGTCCGCCGTGTCCGTCAACGCCCAGGTTCCGTCCGTCAGCAGCACATATTTTTCTATGTGCGTGTTGTTGCCCTGCGTGGAGACGTACGTGATTTTCCGCGTGCTGTGCCCCGGCACGGCCTGCCCCGCTATCTGCGTTTCCCTGGTTTCCTTGTAAAGGGCGCCGTACTGGCTGGACGCCTCATAGCTGCAGGCCGTCTGCACGCCGTTGACGGCCTGTTTCATCTTCAACCGTCCCCGGGCGTATTCATTGGGCGCCGTGGGCAGCCATGTTTCCGTCACTTCCAGCTGTTCTCCCTCCGCACCCAACGCCGTGGTGCGTTTTTCCACACGGCGCACATGGTTGGCTTCAGAGTAGGTGTAGTGCGTGTCCGTCAGCCGGGCAGCATTGATGGTGAGCACCACGTACTGGTGCACGATATCCGGATCGGCATGGTCGGAGTAGCGATAGTAGGTGTAGGTTCCCTTCCTTCCTCCGCCTGACCAAGGTTCCATCCGGACAGTTTCACGCCCGAAGGCGTCGTAGGACCAGGTCTTCACGCTCCCGTCGGGAGCCGTTTCCCGGACCAGTTTGCCCATGGCGTTGTAAGCATAAGTCGTTTCACGGGCATAGTCGGTTCCATAGGCCTCAATACGGCTGGTGCACAGGTTGCCGCTGCGGCCCTGTTCATAGGTTTCACACATCCGGGAAATAGGCGTGCCGTTTTCCCCGCGCTGCACAGTAGTGATGAGCTTCCAGAGACCGAAGGAGACCGCCTGCTTTTCCCTGATGGTGTAGATGGCGTCTTCCCCTTCCCCCTGGGACATGCACCACGCCCCTCCCGTTCCCTGCCAGTAGCACGTGACGTAAGGCGCACGCCCTTCCGTTTGTTCCGTAACGGTGAGCTTGTTGGTTTCCGCATCGCCGGCAATGGTGAAGGTTTTAAACGGCGTCCCCGTGACGGAGTAAAGACCGGTGGCGGTGTCCTTGGCCCTCACCTGCTCGGGCAGATAGAAGGCGATCATGTAGCCCGTATCCACCACATTTTCAATGTTGACGAGACCATCCCACAGGTTCCAGACCTGGCGGATGCCGTCGTCAGCGCCCCGGACAACGTCCAGATACTTGGAAAAATCCTGCGCCGTCCAGGAAGAACCCAGTTTGGTCTGGTAGCCGGAGGCCGCCCCCAGGGCGGAAACGGAAGGACCGCCGTACATGACCGTATTGCCCCTGCCGTTGCTGACCCTCATTTCCGCCGCATAGGCGGAAGCGGCGCGGCCGGATACCCCGGCATATGCCATGGAAACGGAACCTGTCCTTTTTTGAGAACCGCCGATGGAGCCCGCACTGGCTGCGCCGGCATAGCAATAATAGTTGGCATTGGTGCCGCCGTTCTGGATCTGGAAGGCCATGTTAGCCCCCAGCGCACCTCCGGGAGGAGGCAGAACGCGGCTGGCCATTGGATGCAAATATTGCAGGGCGCCGGGGGTCCACAACTTGGATGAGAAGTTGTAAGCCACGATTTCCAGCATGCCGTACGGCACACCCTCCATGCCGCGGAAGGAGCCGAAGTTGGTGCGCCAGACCATGCTGGTTTTCCGCGTCTGGGTAGTCACCCGCCTGCCTGCGGAGGAGAACTTTCCATCCACGGAGGCGGATGAAGCCAGGCTGCGCGCCGTGGGCGGACTGCCGGAGCCGCCCCGGTTGTCCGCACAACCGTCCGAGGAAGAGGAATCTTCAGGATCGGGGTCTTCCTCATCTCCGCCGTTGTCATCGTCCGGGCACGGGTTGCTGGAACTGCTGTTGGGGGAACTGCTGCTGCCACCGCTGCTCGTTCCTCCACAGGGATCTTCTTCGCCCTCGTCGTCATTGTCCACAGGGTCCGTTTCCGTCTCCGGAGGCACGTAGGAAGAAGAGGAGCCCGTCTGCTGGTCGGTGATTTCCACCTTCAGGTCGAAGGTGAATTTGGCAATGTTGTAGTCGGGATTGGGAATAGAGATGTTGCTGTAATCCACGTGGGCCTGGTGCGTACCCGGTTCAATACTGAAGGAGATGTCCTGCGGTTCGTAGGTGCCGCCGCCGTATTCGCCGCGCGGACCGATGTCCAACTTTTCTTCTCCGTCCACCGTCAGCTTCGCCAAATCGTCGGCTCCCATGGTTACCTTGCACTCGGCCGTTTCATTCGGTCGCAGTTCCCGGACCTCAAAGGACCAGTCCCAGCTTTTTTCAAAAGCGTCCGTTGGCGCTTTTTTGTCAATCGTGGTGGGCGCGCTGTTGGAACTGCGCATTCCCGTCAGGGAATTAATATCGTCGTTGAATGATTCTTTCATAGTGATAATCGGGTTAATCGTTGGTTATTTTAAAATATTTTGTTCTATTCAGGAAATATCTGAAGTAAATTTCATTATTTAACGTTTCCCTTTTATCAACTAAATTTCCATGAAGCAATCCCTTAGAAGTTTTTATTTGTCATACATTATTTTATTCTTGAAATATGGATGGGACATCCATCTTGCATTTTCAGCCGGAACAAAAAAATGGCAGCTTCTGCGCCAATTCCATCCGTTGCCGTACCATGGTCGTCTTTTCTCTTTTTCCGGAATATTAGCCACCGGAGACTATCCATTCCTACTTGATGGATTTTTTGGCAAAAAGAGGTTTACGGTAGCCCCAAGGCAAATCACCTATCAAATTTCCGTTGACAATCAACGGAGTCCGAACGAACCGGCATGAACCATCCCTTCCTGTGCTCTGGAAAAGGCTGCCAGGTCAAACGGACAGGCCACTCCGGCATGACTGCCGCTTTTTATACGTTCAGCCTCTTTTCCAATTCTTTCAGCAAATGGAAACAACCGTCTTCCAGAAGCTCTACTACGTGCTCAAAACCTTCCTGCCCTCCATAGTAGGGATCCGGCACTTCCTCATCCAGAAAACGGGTGGTGAAAAAGCACATCGGCACGATCTTGCCTTCCCATTGCCCGTTTTTATCCAGCTGTTTCAAATCCCGCAGATTCTCCCGGTCCATTCCCACAACCAGGTCGAACTGCTCCAGATCATCCTTCCGCACGGGGCGTGATTTGACTCCCGGATTCTGATAACCGTATTTTTCCAGGGCCTGGACCATCCTGGCATCCGGAGGACAGCCGCGATGATAGCCGATCATGCCGGCGGAATCGCTTTCAATCAGGCTTTCCAAACCTTGTTCCTTCACCATCTTCTTAAAAATGATTTCCGCCGCAGGAGAACGGCAGATGTTGCCCAGGCAGACAAACAGGACTCGGTAGGGTTCGGAAGCATTCATGAAAGGCATTTCTTTTCTTTCAGGATAGGCAAGACGTTTCCCCGGATCAAGAGGGAAGAGTTTCCTGTACGGAAAACAGACACACGCCGGGACAACGCAGGGAGCAAAGCGCAGAACGCCGCCGTGCCGTCCCAAAATAAGATTCCCCTGTGTTTCGGCTTGCGTCAGAGAGTGTCTGGCTGTAGATTATCGCATGGCAGATCTCCCTCTTGGATTAAGTTTTGATGACGTGCTCCTGCTGCCCCGCCTGAGCGCGATTCTTCCCGGTGATGCGGACATCAGTTCCCAGCTTGTTCCCGGTTTTGACATGAAAATTCCCGTGCTGTCCGCAGCCATGGATACCGTTTCCGAATCGGAACTGGCGATTGCCCTGGCACGGGAAGGCGGCCTGGCCGTCATCCACCGCAACAATCCCATCGATATCCAGGCGGCCATGGTTTCCCGCGTGAAGCGTTTTGAAAACGCGGTCATCCCGAACCCCGTCACGGTGAACAAGGACATGACGCTGGAAGAAGTCCACCAAATCATGATGGACCAGGGTTATTCCGGCTTCCCTGTGGTGGACGCCAACCGCCGGCTGGAAGGCATCGTCACCGGACGCGACATGCGCGGCGTGGACGATTACCAGAACATCCGGGTCAAGGACGTAATGACCCCCCTTTCCCGCCTGATTACGGCGGCTCCCACCACCACCATTGAGGAAGCGCGCCACATTCTTTACACCCACCGCATTGAAAAGCTTCCCCTGGTGGATGAAAACGGCGTGCTGGCCGGCCTCATCACGGAAACGGACATCCAGAAGCGCGCCATGTTTGCAGACGCTTCCAAGGACGAGCACGGCCACCTGCGCTGCGGCGCCGCCGTGGGCGTGGGCCCTGATTACCTGGACCGCGCCAAGGCGCTGGTTTCCGCCGGAGCGGACGCCCTGTTCATTGACGCTGCCACCGGCCACACCACCCGCGTCATGGACGTGGTTTCCAACCTCCGCAAGCTGACGGACCGCCCCATCGTGGCCGGCAACGTGGTGACGGCGGAAGGAGCCTCCGACCTCATCAAGGCGGGCGTGCAGGCCATCAAGGTGGGCGTGGGCCCCGGCTCCATCTGCACCACCCGCGTCATTTCCGGCGTGGGGATGCCTCAGTTCACCGCCATTCAGGAGGTAGCCTCCGTAGCGCGTCCCGCGGGCGTCACCGTCATTGCAGACGGCGGCATCCGCTATTCCGGGGACATCGTGAAAGCCCTGGCCGCCGGCGCTGACCTGGTGATGCTGGGCGGCCTGCTGGCCGGCACGGAAGAAAGCCCCGGCAAGGTGGTCCACTATCAGGGCCGCCACTTCAAGCAGTACCGCGGCATGGGTTCCCTGGGCGCGATGCGCCGCGGCTCCGGCGACCGCTACGGGCAGAACAGCTCCGGCAAGCTCGTTGCGGAAGGCGTGGAAGCGCGCGTTCCATACAAGGGCATGCTGGCGGACGTGGTTTTCCAGCTCATGGGCGGCCTGCGTTCCGGCATGGGCTACCTGGGCGCACACAGCCTGACGGAACTCCGGGACAAGGCCCGGTTCGTCCAAATCACCTCCGGCGGCCTGAAGGAAAGCCATCCCCACGACATCACCATCACGGAAGAACCCATCAACTATTCCTGTTAAACCCTCTCTCACATGGACGACAAGCACCTCGTAGCCGTCATTGACTTCGGCTCCCAATACACCCAGCTCATTGTGCGCCGCGTGCGCGAACTGGGCTACATGGCCAAACTGTACGCGCTGGAAGACCTGGACCAGATTCACGAACCCGGCGCCGTCATCCTTTCCGGAGGTCCCAAAAGCACCACGGACGCAGACGCCCCGGATATTGACTTTGAATGGCTCAAAAGCCTGAACGTCCCCGTCCTGGGCGTGTGCTACGGCATGCAGCTGCTGAACATCAAGCACGGCGGTTCCGTGAAGGCCAGCAACAAGCGGGAATACGGCCCCGCTGCCCTGCTTCCGGAAGCCTGCACGGGCCTGTACCGGGACATGTCCCCCTCCTCCCAGGTATGGATGAGCCATTCGGATACGGTGGACCACCTGGCGGAAGGCTGCCAGGTGATCGCCCGCAACGCGGAAGGCGTCCCCGTCTCCCTCCAGTGGGGGGAAGCAACTTTCGGCATCCAGTTCCATCCGGAAGTGACCCATTCCCATGAAGGGCGCACCATCCTGCGCAACTTCCTCTCCTGCGCCGCCAACCTCAAGAAATTCGATATCGGCGACTTCAAAAGGCAGCTCATCCGGGAAATCCGGGAACGCGTGGGCAACAAGCAGGTGGTCTGCGGCGTCTCCGGCGGCGTGGACAGCACCGTGCTGGCCGTCCTGCTGCATGAGGCAGGCGTGAACATGCGCGCCATTTTCGTGGACAACGGTCTGCTTCGCAAGAATGAGGCCGATGAGGTACGCGCCAATTTCGCCCGCATGAACGTGGAAATTGAAACGGTGGACGCTTCCGAACGCTTCCTGACGGCCCTGGCCGGGGAAGGCGACCCGGAAAAGAAGCGCCGCATCATCGGCGGCCTGTTCATCGACGTATTCTGGGACGCTGTGGGAGACGCGGAAATGCTCGCCCAGGGCACCCTTTATCCGGACGTGATTGAAAGCGCCTCCAACGCCAAGTCCAAGGCCTCCGTCATCAAGACACACCACAACCGCGTGGAGCGCGTGCTGGAACTCCAGGCGCAGGGGAAGGTGCTGGAACCCCTAGCGGAATTGTTCAAGGACGAGGTGCGCGAACTGGGCGCCTCCATGGGCATCCCGCACGACATCCTGTGGCGCCACCCCTTCCCCGGCCCCGGCCTGGCCGTGCGCTGCCCCGGCGTAGTCACCAGGGACCGCCTGGACATCATCCGGGAGTGTGACGCCATCTTCATCGGCAACCTGAAGAAATACGGCTGGTATGAAAAGGTCTGGCAGGCCTACGCCGGCCTCATCCCGGTGAAAACGGTGGGCGTGAAGGGAGATGAACGTTCCTATGAATGGGCCACCAACCTGCGCGCCATCGTGTCGGAAGACGCCATGACGGCGGACTGGGTAGAACTGCCCCCGGCCCTGCTGCGTGAAACCAGCAACCGCATCCTCAATGAAGTGAAGGGCATCAACCGCGTCCTTTACGATATTTCCACCAAGCCCCCGGCCTCCATTGAGTGGGAGTAATACTATACCGCCCCTAAAAGGGAGGCTGTAAAGTCCCATGAATACAGGTCTTTCGATCTCTATTGCATGGCGAGAGGATAAACCCAGCGAGGTTAAAGTTTAGTTTATCCTTAACCTTTTGTTTGCCACAAAGCTCAGGCACCGTTCCTTGCCAATGGCAAGGGGCGGTGCACCGCTGCTCCCTGCTGGTAATTTGCAGAATAGCATCGTATATCACTTCCTGCGATGGAGGAGTAAAAAAGGTATTTATAATAACAAGAAGGCAATATTGCATGATTGAAATTGAATCTAACAAGCAGGCTTGGGGTAAAATATCAGAAGAGCATTATCATCACTTTAAAGCTTTACTAAGTGATGATAATCTTCACTTGAACTATTATATACAGGAAGAACTGGGTGACATATCAGGCAAGGAAATAATCCATTTACAGTGTAATACCGGTGCAGATACATTGATACTTGCCAAAACAGCTAAAAGCGTGGTCGGGGTAGATTTAGTTCCTGACAACATATTTTTTGCAAATAAACTTGCCGGCGATCTTAATTTTAAAAACGTAAAATTCATTGAAGTCGACATCATGACTTTATCAAAAGTTCATGGTGAAAAATACGATATTGTCTTTACCTCGGAGGGAGTATTGGGATGGCTTCCCGATTTGAATGTATGGGCGAATACCATTCGCAGCCTTTTAAAGGATAACGGCTATTTGTATGTATTTGATTCACACCCATTTTTTCTTTCCTTTGATGAGAGCAAACTGGACAAGGAAGTTTTCGAGATTAAATACCCCTATTTCAGTAAAATTCCCTCTGTGGATAGTTCCATCGGCGGATACGCCTGTGAACCGAAAGATGGCGTAAAATCCTATTTCTGGATGCATACGGTTTCGGATATTATTAATTCATTGACGAGGGCCGGTCTGCACATTGAATATTTTAATGAACATGCTGAAAACTTTTATGATTCTGGAAATATGCAGGCTTCTTCTTCAAAGAAAGGGCTATATGCGTATAGCTGCAACAGGGACAAGTATCCCATGTCATTTAGCTTGAAAGCATCTGCATACCCTGCAAAATGAGCATTCATTCACGATCGCTCGGCAGAATGGCTGCCACAGTCCATAATCAACAACAAAGGGAAAAAGACAATGACTGAACTGGAAAAATGCATGGCGGGCGAATGGTATGACTGCCATGACCCGGTATTTCTGGAATTCAAGAGCAAGACCCACCGGCTCCTGATGAAGTACAATTCCCTGCCTTACGATCATAAGGAGGAAAAGCGCCAGGTGTTGAAGGAAATGCTGGGCAGCATCGGCGCCAAAGTATCCATCGGTCATTCCTTCACCTGCGACTACGGGCGCAACATCCACATCGGGAACAACGTCACCGTCAATACGGGCTGCACGTTCGTGGACTGCAACAGGATCACCATCGGCAGCAATGTGCTCATCGCTCCCAATGTGCAGATTTACACCGCTACGCACCCCATTGAGCTGAATGAGCGCCTCACTCCCGTGGAAACGGCGGAGGGCATGGAATACATTCGCCATACCTTCGCCCTTCCGGTGACGATAGAAGACGGCTGCTGGATTGGCGGCGGCGTCATCATCCTGCCGGGAATCACGATCGGAAAAGGCAGCGTCATCGGCGCCGGAAGCGTGGTCACCAAAAACATTCCCCCCGACAGCCTGGCAGCGGGAAACCCCTGCAGGGTTATCCGTAAAATCAACGGGAATCGCGAACAATGATTAAACTGATCGCTTTTGACCTGGACGGGACGATAGGGGAGACGGTCCCCATGTGCATCCGGGCGTTTGAAAAAGCAGTTTCCCCCTACGCGGGCCGTACGCTGAGCGAACGGGAAATTACGCAGACCTTCGGCCTGAATGAAGTAGGAATGATTAAAATGGTCGCCGGGGAAAAATGGCAGGAAGCCCTTCATGATTTTTACCCGGTTTATGAAAAGATGCATGAGGAATGCCCGGAACCGTATGAAGGCATTCGCGAATTGATCAACACCTTGAAAAAGGAGGGAATATTGGTTGCCCTGATTACCGGAAAAGGAGAAAAGAGCTGCCGCATCACGCTTGAACAATTCGGCATGCAGGATCTGTTCTGCTCTGTCAAGACCGGTGCGGAAGACAGGCCGAACAAGGCGGAAGCCATTGGGGAACTGCTGCATGACTGCCACCTGGCAAAGGATGAATTTTATTACGTCGGGGATGCGGTATCGGATGTAACCGCCTGCAGGAAAGCGGGAGTGACCTGCCTGTCCGCCGCCTGGGGAACTACCGCGGACATCCGCGGCCTGGAAGAAGCCAACCCTTCAAATGTATTTTTCAGCATCAGGGGCCTGTCGCATTTCCTGCTCCGGACGCGGGAAAACACATAACCTGTTCCGCTTTTTTTCATTTGCCTTAATCAATCGCACCCTGCAATCCTGCCGCCATGGACACCGGTTCCATCATCCTCACTTCCTTCCTCTCCACCATTCCCGTTTATCTTTTCTTCGCCACGGGTTTCTATCTGCGCCACAAGCAGGTCATCCAGGCGGACCATGACGCGCCCATCATGCGCATCGCGATGGATGTGGCCTATCCCTGCCTCGTCTTCCACAGCATCATGAAGTACATGGTGCTCTCCGGGAATGAAACGCTCAGCAGCGTTTCCTTTTCCCTCCAGGCTATTGGAGCCGGAGCGCTGGAACTTCTGCTGGGCATCGCGTCCGCATGGCTGGTCGCCAAAATGCTGCGCATGCGCATCGGCACGGGCCTGCGCACCTTCACCCTGACGGCGGGGGTGCAGAACTACGCCTTTTTCGTCATTCCCATTATCCAGATGCTGTTCACGGCCAGCAATGACCCCACGCTGGGTGTCCTTTTCGTCCACAACGTGGGGTGTGAACTGGTCGTATGGAGCATCGGCGTCATTATCATCGCAGGCGGTCCGGGCAACCTGAACATGGGCGTCTTCTTCCGCGGTCCCCTGCTGGCGGTCATCGTGGGCCTGGCGCTCGCCTGGTCCGGCCTGGGAACCTATGTAGCCCAGCCGCCTCTCATGAAAACCTTTGAAATGATCGGCAACTGCGCCACGCCCCTGTGCCTGATCCTGTTCGGCTGTTCCATGAGAGACCTGTGGCACAACATGAAGTGGGAGCCCAAACCCATCATCTGCGGGCTGCTGACGCGCCTGGGACTAGCTCCGGCGCTGCTGCTCCTGATGGCCTATTTCCTGCCGGTGGACGACTATATCAAGCGCGTCATCATCATCCAGGCGGCGATTCCCTCCGCCGTCATCCCGGTCATTCTGGCCAAACGCTTCGGCGGCCATCCCGACCTGGGCACCCAAATCCTGCTGACCACTACCGTGGCTTCCTTCCTTACTCTGCCCTGCTGGCTGGCTCTGGGTTCCTCACTGGTCGTACCGTTGTATTAAAGGCGGCGCGGCAGCGTCATCGCCCGGCTGGGACACAGGGCAGTCAAACGGGCCAGCTCCGTGCTTCCGGAACCTTTCCCGTTCATGGATGCGGTTCCCTTGTTGGGTACTCCATCAGCAGAACCATTCCAGTCCTGGAACGCCTTTATTCTTTCTGCGCCCCACCATATTTCCATGCTGAAGCTTTCCCACCTTTGTGTTGACTCCCCCGGCGGATGTGTATTGAATGGGCTCCATGAAGTTTCCTGCTCCCCTTTGCACTGCCGCCGTACTGCCGGTCCTGTTTTCCTGTGCGGAGCAGGTTTCCCGGATTGAACATGTGCGGGAGGTTCCCTTGAAAACCACGGTGGTTCCTGCAGAAGATGTAGGCATGCACCGCTCCCAGGCTACTTACCTGCTGCACGGCGCCGTCTCCCAGCAACAGCGCCTCCAGCGTCTGGGCCAATACTACTTCGTCACCTGGAATGATGCGAACCCGGAACAGGCGGCCACCCTGGTCATGATGTACCGCCAGGGAAAAACAGGTTCAGCCGTCCTGACGAAATCCATTTCCTACCCTGCCGGGAGAAAGGGAGGCACGCAAAATTCCGTTTTTGAATTCATCGGGGATGAAGCCAAAACAAAAGGGGAGATTCTCGCATGGAAACTTGTCCTGAAGGACAACCACGGCAAAACAATCTCCGAACGCCATTCCTACCTGTGGGGCGACGACCATTGACCCTCCGGCAAAAACGCCGGAGGACCAATGAAAAGCAACCGGATATGAAGGATTAGAACTGCGGTTTCCGGGCTCAATTACCCATAAAGTGGCCCTGATTTCCAATCCTTGGAAACTGTCTTCCGGCAATACCGGAAGCCTTACGCTTCCTGCCGTTTGGCGCGGCGCTTGCGGACGGCGCCGGCAAGGTTTTCCAGCACTTCCACCGTACTGTCCCAGCCGATGCACTGGTCCGTGATGCTCTTGCCGTACACCAGGTCGGAGCTCAGCGGCTGGGCCCCTTCCACGATGTTGCTCTCAATCATTACGGCCACCACCTGGTCGGAACCGTCGGAAATCTGTTCCGCGATGCTGGCGGCCACCGCCGGCTGTTTGCGGTAATCCTTGCAGCTGTTGCCGTGGGAGCAGTCCACCATAATGCGGTTGTTGATGCCGGCCTTCTGCAAGGCTTCCGCGGCTTCCTTCACATGTTGGTCATCGAAATTCGGGCCCAGGGAGGAACCGCGCAGAATCAGGTGGCAGGATTTGTTGCCCGTGGTGGAAACGATGGCGGAAACGCCCTGCTTGGTCACGGAAAGGAAGCAGTGCGGGCAGGAGGAGGAAATGATGGCGTCCACGGCAATCTGGAGACTGCCGCTGGTGCCGTTCTTGAATCCCACGGGCATGGAAAGCCCGGAGGCCAGTTCACGGTGCACCTGGCTTTCCGTGGTGCGCGCGCCAATGGCTCCCCACGTAATCAGGTCCGCGATATATTGCGGGGTGATGGTGTCCAGGAACTCCGTGGCGGCGGGAATCCCCATGTCACCCAGGCGCAGCAACAGCCCGCGGGCCATGTGGAGGCCGCGGTTGATGTCAAAGGTATGGTTCATGAACGGGTCATTGATGAGGCCCTTCCAGCCCACCGTGGTGCGGGGTTTTTCAAAATACACGCGCATGATGATCACCAGATCCTTTTCAAAGCGCGCCATCTGCTCCTTCAGGCGGGAGGCATAGTCCACTGCGGCCTGGGGATCATGGATGGAGCACGGCCCCACCACCACCAGCAGGCGGTCGTCGTGGCCGGAAATGATGTTCTCCGCATTCTTGCGGGTCGTAGCCACCATTTTGGCGATTTCCGTGGTCGCCGGATAATCCTTGATCAGGATGGCGGGGGAAATCAGGGGCTCGATGTCTTGAATGCGTACGTCGTCTGTTTTGAACCAGTTCATGTCTGGGACTTATTGAGGGGTTTTTGAGAGTGGTTGAAAAGAAAAAAATACGGTTTGGAGGCAATATGCCTGAATATATCGCGGGGCCTCGCGGCCATAAGCCGGAAGCCCCGCAAAATAAATCGGTCCCGCCTCTCAACAGGCGGTCCCGGAATGCGTTACCATGAAGTCACGTTGTCTTCCGTCATTTCCGGATTGTTGATGTGGCCATCCTCCGTGCTGCCCTGCTTGTCCTTGCCGACGCTGTAAACGGCCACGTTCTTGGTTACCATGCGGGAACCGACCTGGACGCGGGGGGTGCGGTCGTCGGGATTGGCATTCAAAATGATGTGGTAGGGGGATTCCCACGGGTCCATCAGGCCTACGCGGCCACGGCTTTCAAAGAACAGGCCGGGAGAACCTTCCACATCCGTGGTCGTGGTGTTGAAATAGGCCGTTTTCTTGGGATTCAGCTTCCTGTCTTCATCCCCGCGGTCCATGTAGTTGGTCAGGATGCTCATGATGCGGCTGTCGTCGTCCACGGCGGTCGTCATGTAATACTGTCCGTCCTTGCGGGCCTGCTTGGCCATTTCCCGTCCGCTCCAGGCTACGGGAACGCGGCCGTTGTCCAGCATGTAATTCTCAACGGCTGTCTGCAAACCGTTGCAATCGCTCCGCGCCGTGGTAACCCGTGATTTTTCCATCACGCCGTTCACCACCGTCATGGCAATGCCGGCCAGCGTCAGGATAATGGCGATCACCACAAGCAATTCAATCAACGTGAATCCCTTGGATTTACGGTTCAAAAAAGGTGCCTTCATACTTTGCCAAGAGTAGCGCAATTATGGTTCAGGGCAAGCGGAAAACAACCGGAACCGCCAATTTCAAAGCGCGTTTCCGGAGCGGCAAACATGCGGCGCATGGCCCCGGCATGCAAACGCCCCGGCTGTCGGAGGACGGCCGGGGCGTTTAAAAAGAACATTCTTTTAATTAGCGGGAGCGGGAGCTTCCGGCACAGCGGGAGCTTCCGGCACAGCGGGAGCTTCCGGCACAGCGGGAGCCGGAGCCTGTGAAGAAGCGGCTTCCGCCTCAGCGGCGCGCCTGCGCAGCTCCTCCTGCTGGAGTTCTTCCGGCGTCTTGGCGGGAACGGAGGCTTCCTGCTTGGCGGCGGCCTTCATCATTTCCGGGCTCAGCAGGCTTTCCGAGCTCTTGACGTGCTGCCGGTTGATCAGCATGCCCAGCACCAGGCAAAGAATCATGAAGGCGGAGCCGAAGTACACCGTAGCTTTTTTCAGCACATCCGTAGTCCGCGCGCCGAAGGCCTGGTCCGTGATGGCGGCGCCGAAAGCGGCTCCCAGCCCTTCCTGCTTGGGTCTCTGCATAAGCACCACGCCCAGGAGGAGAAGTGACACAATCACCAGAACGGCAAAGAGTAACTGAATGCTGATATTAAGTGAATTTGCTAAAAAAAGGTTCATGAACGCGGGGAGTATGTGTGAATTCAGATGGTTTGTAAAGTCTAGGAAATGATTTCGTTATGCTCGTTGCAAACGATTTTCTTGGGAACGATGGGCTTGTCCGACAGGGCAAAGCTCATGATAACCACCCGTTCGCCCGTCTTGATCAAATGGGCCGCGCCGCCGTTCATGATGATGTTCCCCGTACCGGCAGGCCCCTGCAGGGCATACGTTTCCAGACGGTTTCCGGACGTGACGGACGCCACGAGGACCTTTTCTCCGGGCCACAGGTCCACAGCGGCCATCAAATCGGCAGGAATTTCAATACTGCCTTCATATTGAACATCGCCACGGGTAATCATGGCGCGATGGATTTTTGATTTTAACTGCTCAACCAACATGACGTCCGAACAACAAACCCCCGATCGCTCTTTCGGTCAAGCCGTCATCCTCCATTTTACGGTTTTCTGTGTCTTACTCACCCCGTTTCAACACTTCAGCGGCATGGGCGGCGTCCCGGGCAAGCTGGTTTTTCAGTTCTTCCAAAGAGGGGAATTTGGCCTCCGGCCTCAGGAACCGGACCGGCTCCACTTCCATTTCCTGTCCGTAAATGTCCCCCGGCCGGCCGAATAAATGCGTTTCCAGCAACAGTTCCCCCGCATCCCCCTCCACTGTGGGACGCACCCCCAGGTTGGCGACGCCCCCATATTCCGCCCCGTTCACCCGGGCGCGTACGGCGTAAACGCCATGAGGAGGCTGCAACCCGCAGCCGGGCTTCATATTGGCCGTGGGGTAGTCCAGCAGGCGTCCCAATTGGCGCCCATGAATCACCGGGCCCCTCCAGCGGTAGGGACGGCCCAGCATGCCGGCCGCCTGTAAAAAATCCGCCGCACGCACGGCTTCGCGAATCCGGGTGCTGCTCACGCGCTCCCCGTCCCGCAGGATGGGCGGAACGGCCGTCACCCGGAACCCGTAGCGGCCGGACAAAAAGCGCAGGGTTTCCACATCGCCCGCGCGGCCTCGGCCAAAGTGCCAGTCTTCCCCCACGGCAATCTCCGCCACGCGGCAGGAGGCGCAGAGCTCCCTGATGAATTCCTCCGGGCTCATGGAAGCCAGCCGGGAGGAAAATTCCAGCGTCAGCACCATCTTCACCCCCAGCTCTTCCATCAGGGCGAACTTTTCCGCATTCACCGCCATAATGGCAGGCGGCACGCTTTCCGGGCGGACACGGGCCAGCGGATGAGTGCGGAACGTCAGAACGGCGGCAATGCCTCCGTCACGGGCCGCGCCTTCCACCGCTGCGGCAATCACTCCGGCATGCCCCAGGTGCAGCCCGTCAAACATCCCCATGGCCCAGTGCACGGGGGAAGAAACACCCTTCAGTTCCTTGAACTCCCGGTAAATGACCATGCTGCTACCTGGCAATCAGAATGTCCGCCAGCTGCTCCAGGGAAAGCATGGCCCGGAACAGCTCCTCCCTGGGGGCGGTTTTCAGGGTATCCACCGTAACGGCGCGCTCCAGCGTAAAAGAGCCGGACCTGGTGCGCCGGAGGGCGCTCAAATGCGCTCCGCAGCCCAGCGCCTTCCCGATGTCATACGCATAGGAACGCACGTAAAAACCCTTGGAGCATTGAACGGTAAAGTCCACTTCCGGAACGGCCACGCGGGAAATTTGATGGCCGAACACCTCCACGGGCCGCGGCTCCCTCACAACTTCCTGCCCCTTGCGGGCCAGCTTGTACAGCGGGACGCCGTCCTTTTTAATGGCGGAAACCATCGGGGGAATCTGCTCAAAAGCGCCGTCAAACCGGTCAAACGCCTCGCGCACGGCCTGTTCCGTCACGCCGTCCACGGAATACTCCGCCACCACTTCCCCCATGGCGTCCTGGGAAGAGGTCTCCACTCCCAGCGTCAGAGTTCCGGCGTATTCCTTGTGTTCGCACATCAGCTTGTCCTGAAGCTTGGTCGCCTTTCCCACCACCAGCATCAGCAGCCCCGTAGCCATGGGGTCCAGCGTGCCGCAGTGGCCGATCTTCTTAATCCCCAGGGAGCGGCGCGCAATCGCCACCACGTCGTGGGAGGTCATGTCCTGCGCCTTGTCAATCAACAGGACGCCCGAGGGAGCTTGCATGGAATCTGAAGCGTTCATGAAATCTGCTGTTGGAGCACGCGTTCCACTTCCTCCTGCATGGCCTTCAGGATGGTGAGGCGCACTTCTTCAATGGGTCCCCTGATGCGCACTCCGGCGGCCATGGCATGTCCGCCGCCTCCAAAACGGGAGGCAAGCTCCGCCACGGATATTTCAGGGGTCTTGGACCTCAGGGAAATGCGGATGCGGGGATCGTCCTCCGCCTCCTCCAGATAAGCGGCCAGCCAGACTCCCTGCACGGAACGCAAAAGGTCGATCAGGCCTTCCGTGTCCTCCGGACGGCTGCCGATCCGTGCCTTCGCCTCATTCGTCAGGCAGAACGTGCAAATCCTGCCGTCCGGCGTCAGCCTCATGCCGTTCAGAGCCTCTCGCATCAGCTGCATCTTCACCCAGGGCTTTTCCTGGTAAAGCTGGCGGTTGATGTCCTGGACGTCAACGCCCATCCGGATCAAATCCGCGGCCAGCTCCATCACGGCCGCCGTCGTCATCTGGTACTGGAAGGAACCCGTATCCGTGCTGACGGCCACGTATAGGGCGTCACGCATTACCGGGGTAACGGGAACGCCCAGATACTTGAAAAAATAATACAGCACCGCACCCGTGGCGCACTCGTCCGGCAGAACGCATTGCACGTTCCCGAACAATTCATTAGTCTGGTGGTGGTCGATGTTCGCCCACACCTTCACTCCCGCCAGGGCCTTCAGACTGCGTTCGCCCAGCCTCTTGAACGCGCCGTTGTCCACGGAAACGGCCACTTCCACGTCCACCGGCTCATCGGGCGTGGGGATGATATTTTCCACGCCCGGCATAAAGGCCAGATTGGAAGGCACGCCGTCCTCGTTCATCATCACCACCTTCTTGCCCATCTGCTTCAGGGCTTCCCCCAGCGCCAGCGTGGAACCGATGGCGTCACCGTCCGGATGCACGTGCGCAATTACCGCAAAGCTGTCATGTCTGCGGAACAGGTCCGCCAAAGGCGCAAATTCGGGACAATGTTTCCAATCTTCCATATGTTCTGCCGCATTTTTATAGAAAAAGCCGCACTTGGACAATCACCAAGTGCGGCTTGAAAAGTCGTACCTAATCCCGGAAGAGGATTACTTCTTGGACTTCATGACCACCGGAGCCACATCCACGGCGGGCTGGTTCAGGTCATTGAACTTGGGAAGGGGGGTCAGGGGGGGAGCACCCTGATCCTGACAGCAGCAGGAAGCCATGATGCTCGCCGCAAAAGCGGCAAGAGCCATAACGGTAATCTTCTTCATATGCGTGGTTAAATGATGGGTGATAAAGGATATGGAAATATCTTGGAGCATAAAAGCATACCATGCGGGCGCCCGTCAATCAAATTTGCTAAAATCTCCCAAGGGGGCGCCTTTCCGCCTGCTTCTCCCCGCAAACGGGCCTTTCTCAAATGGCAAGACGCATAAATCGCTCGCCTGCGGTCCTCAGGAATTATAGGCTCTGCCAAGCCGCTTCCCTTCCATGCCCTTCTCCGTCAGAATACTCCGGCTTTTCGGCACCCTGCTACTGGGCGTCTGCGCGCTCGGCGTAGCCGGCATTACCTGGGCGTACCTGATAGAACCCAATCTTCTGTTCGTCCGGAAGGTGGACTACCGCGTCCCCCAGTGGAACGGCCGCGGAAAACCCGTTAAAGTCGTCATTGCCGGAGACCTTCACCTGATGCCCACGGCCTTTGATGAAGTGAGGGCGCTGCGCTACGTCCGGAGAATCATGCAGCTTCAGCCGGACTTGATCCTGCTGGTAGGGGATTATGCCCGCGGCGCCAGCAGAAACGCCAGCATGAGCCCCGCCGCGGCCGCCCGGCTGCTGCGGGGGCTGGCAGCGCCCTGCGGCGTCTTCGCCATCCAGGGGAACCATGACTTCACCTTCGGCTGGGACAACTGGCGCAAGGAACTGACCCGGGCCGGCATCACGGTGCTGGAAGACCAAAGCGCGCTTGTCACGTTCAAGGACGGCAGGCAGCTCCAGCTATCCGGAATGCTGGACACCTCGCGCAATTCCAAAAAACGGCTCCCCAAGCGCCAGTCCCCGGATATCCCCCATTTCCTGCTTTCCCACCGTCCGGAAGCGGATCACATGCTTTCCCATGGGGACGCGGACATCGTCATCAGCGGCCATACCCACGGCGGCCAGATACGCCTTCCCTTCAATCTCCTGTGGTTTGAAGCCAGCCCGGAACACGCCCAGCCCTACACCTACCCCTGGCATATTTCCGGCGGCAACACCTATCTGATTACCAAGGGGCTGGGAACCAGCACGCTCCCCCTCCGCTTCAACTGCCCTCCGGAGATCTATCTGCTGGAACTGCACTGACGCCGGCAGCCCTTTTCATGCTGGACTAGACGGCGGCGGGAAAAGGATTTTTCTTTGTTTCTTGATTTTTCGCGGCCATGGACCAGCATGGAGAATGGTTCCGCTGTTTTCCATGATGACTCCTTCCACCAATACCAAATCCACCCTCAGAAAGAACGCCGTCCTGTTTGGCAACGGTTTGATCCGCACACTGGGAAGCCCAAGCAGCATTGACCTGCTCAAGGAAACCGTCTGCCCTCCCTGCAACGGCGGTGAAGGCTGCAAGCAAGACATCTATTGCCCGTTCAGGGACCAGGGGGATTATCTGCCTTTTCCCCTGATTTACGAGTATTTGATCCTGAAAAAACAAAAACGGCATCCGGAAGCCGACATGGGCAAAGTATCCTCCGATGTGCGTGACCGGCTCAAGAAGAAACTGGAAGAGTTCACCCCGCAGAAATATCCTGGCTCCGTTTTACACCAGCTTGCCGCCCTTCCAATAGACGACTATCTGACCACCAATTACGACACGTTCCTGGTGCAGATCCTGGAATCACAGCATTACAAGACAAGCCAGCGCCGGAATTCGGAAACCAAATACAGCATCCGCCGCCATGTCTGCATGGAGAAGGAACGCCGCTCCCTCCGCATCTGGAACATTCACGGCACCTATAATGAAAAACCCTCCTCCTTCACGATCCAATACGGGTATGAGCACTATTGCGGCTGCATCGGTAAAATTGACAGCTATTTAAAGGGAACCTACACTTACTGGGTCCAAAAACAGAAAAAAGAAATAGCGGGCATCCCGGAAAAGCTGCGCAAGCCGCAGCTTCAACTGGAGGAATCATGGATTGACCTGTTTTTCTTTTCCAACGTTTACATCATGGGGCTGAATCTTTCTTCGGAAGAAATAGACCTGCTTTACATCCTGAACCTCCGGTCACGATGGCTGCGCGATTCAAAAAAGGCGCGCTGCATCCAAAACCGCATCGTTTTCTACGGCCAGCCCGCCAAAGCCATGAAAGCCCTTCTGGAAGAATTTGATGTGGAGGTTTGCTCTTCTTCGCCCACGCCTCCCGGAAAAAACGCGAAAGGTACGGATTACGAGAAGTATTACCGGGCAGTCTTACGTGATATCCAGTACAGAATAAAACAGGCACATTAACCCGCATCCGGCTTCAGGAGCATGTGCCATCCTCCTTCTCAAACTGCTTTTGCAGCCTGAGAATTTTATTCCTGGTCATCCGGTAAACAGGCCGGTAAAGGTGCTTTTTCAGGATGGCCGGGAGGGTTCTTCCGGGCAACGGGCCATGCAGCAGCCCGGCTTCACGCATGGCGCGTTCGTAACGTTCCCCTTCATAGCGCCAATTATACCGCCAGGGCTTGTGCACCCCCTGGTAATGCAGAATGCCCGGTTCCAGCGCCGCTTCCACCGCCTGGCGCGGCGTCACTCCTCGCCAGAACCGTTCCCTGGGGTCGTTCTTCAGGATGCGGCGCGTCAGGCCGTCATGCCAGTTCCAGCGCGGATGCAGCGGCACGGTCAGCTCGCACAGGGCGCCGTTCAGCGCGTCCTGGTCCGGGCAGGTCAGCCTGTCCCGGTGGCTGACGGCATAATCCAGCACGGCCCTGACCAGGTTCTTTTCCCGGAATACGTCCACATTCATCAGCAGCACGCCGGAATTGAAATACCCCGTGCAGGTCAGCGGCATCTCCAGGCGCTCGTTGAAATGGGAGCCGGGCCTGGAAAAATTCTCAAACACCACTCCCACCGCCTTCCCGGACATATCCGTCCGGAACAGCTCCGTCAAATCCCGGCAAACCAGAACGTCAATGTCCAGATACAGGATGTTGCCCCGCTCCTCCTTCAATAACTCCGGGATGAACACGCGGCCCCAGGCGGGCACGGGCCACTGTTCCGTATGGGGAAAGTCGTGCTCTTCCAGAATGCCGGAAACGTCTATGAACTCCAACCGGCACTCAAACGGGGCCGCCAGGCGCTCAACGCTGTTCCGGTTCTCCCCGTCAATGCCGTCGGAAAGTATGTAAATCTTGTAAAAGGTTTCCGGAGCAGCGGTGCTCAGCAGGGAAAACACGGTAACGCTCAAAGGCAGGATGCCCCGGTTGTCACTGGCCAGGACGACGGCAAATTCATTCTTCTTCATCGGTCGATCGTTCGGGTGGTGTCAGCGGCGCAGCAGCCGGGCGCCCGCTTTGCGCATTCTCTTCCAGTAATAGGAAAAGTCCAAGCCGGATTTTCCGGCCAGCCAGGTTTTCAGCAGTTTTTCTTCACGGCGGGACAGGCGGGAATCCTCCTCTCCGGGACGGTACAGGTTTTCTTCACGGAGCATTCGGGACACTTTCCGGGTGACCTCTTTCTGGACGGCATGGGGGGCGTACTTGCGGATATTCCGCACGCCCATCACCAGCATTTTCAGAAAAGCCGCCCTGTATTCCTCCAGGATTCCGGCTCGTTTCCACTCTTCCAGCACCAGTTGCGCCACCGTCAGGTAATCCAGCGACTGAAGGGAACTGCCGGACGCAAAGCCGCTGGTGATGGACCCGGCGCGCTTGCGGTAAACGTATGCCGCCCTGCTGACCATACACACCCTTCTGCACCGCGGAAAGGCGGCATAGTGGAAATACAGGTCCTCGCAGGCAACGCCCTCGGGGAACCGGATGCCGTGCTCCTCCACAACGGAACGCCGTATCATCATGCCTCCCGCTCCATGGTGTATTTTCCCGATGGTTTCCGGCGTACAGGGAATCCATCCCTTTTCCGGAGGCGCCATGTCCTCCGGAAGAAACTGGTCCTCCCGGCCGGGGTCGGACTCGTAATAATACCGGAACCCGCACACCAGCTTGTCGGCGTCCAGCGCCTTCGCACGGCTGTACATCTCCTCCAGCAAATCCGTTTCCAGCCAGTCGTCTGAATCCACCAGCACCAGGTATTCTCCCTGCGCATGGCTCATCGCCAGGTTCCGGGTGCGGGAAAGGCCGCCGTTTTCCGGGGCCTGCACCACTTTCACCCGCTGGTCCCGCTCCGCAAACTCCCGCAGGATGGACAGGGAGCCGTCCGTGGAAGCGTCGTCCACGCAAACCACTTCCAGCTCCCGGAGCGTCTGTGCGCAGATGCTTTCCAGGCACTGGGCCAGATACGGTTCCACATTGTAAACCGGAACCAGCACGGAAATTTTCACGGGAGCCGTCATGACGCCTGCGGAGTGGCCGCCATTTTTGCAGGTTCAAGCTCTTCCCGCGGGGGCAGGAAGGGCTCCAGCGTGGACCACGCCTGGTCCACCGTAATTTCCTCAATGGCGCCGGGGGAAATCAGGTTGGAAATGCACCGGGCCGTAATGGCGGACTTGCGCGTCCGGTGGCAGAAAATAGCGGTCACCGGGACCCCGGCATAGGCGCACATGTGCGTAGGCCCCGTATCATTGCCCACACAGGCCAGGGAACGGAGCGCCATCTGGGGAATATCCATCAGGGTGGACTTGCCCAGAAAACTGACGGCCAGGGGGGAGCTGGCGGCAATGGCCTCCACCTCCGCGGCCTCCGCCCGGGTGCCGATCACGACGGAGGAAATGCCCCTTTCCGCCAGGCGCCGAGCCAGGGCGCAGAAATTCTCCACGGGCCAGCGCTTGTAGGGATGGCTGGGGGAACAGCCCGGAATCATCATCACGTAGCGTTCCGGAAGCTCGTCAAAATGCAGCCCTTCCCCGTGCATGAAAGAGAGGTCCGTCAGGACGCGTTCCAGGTGGAACGGTTCCTTCACCACCCTGCCAAACCGGAAGCCGCCTTTTTTCAGCAGCCTGCGCCGTTCCCCGGAATTGCAGGCCACCCAGTCCATGTCATGGTCCAGCAGGAAGCGGACGGCGGGATAATAACGCTTCCTGGTGCGGGAAGACTCCTGGAGGTCATACACCACGTCAAAATTCCCTTTCACGATGGAACGGATGGCCCCCCAGGTGGCGCCCAGCTTCCGGTAGGGCAGGCGGTTGTCCACAATGAAATCGTCAAACACCCCGAGCTGTTCCGCCATGGGAACAAACATCCCCATGGTCATCAGGGTGATGTGCGCCTCCGGATGGAGCTCCCGGAGCCGCTTCATCGTCCCCATGGCAAGCACCACGTCGCCAAGGGCGCCGTGCTTGATCATCAGAATGCGCTGTGCGGGCATGGGCGGAAAAAGGAATGCGGGTTAAACGTAGCTGTCCTCCCTGTCCAGATATTTCTGCACGTACTGGCGCACGCCGTCCTCCAGGGAAGTCATGGGGGCTGCATAGCCGGCGGCGCGCAGCCTGGAAAGGTCCGCCTGCGTATAATACTGGTACTTGCCCTTGAGTTCTTCAGGCATCTCCCGGTAGGCGATCTTTTCCTGGAGCCCCAGCGCATTGAACGCCGCCTTCGCCAGATCGTAGAAGGAGCGCGCCTCCCCGGACCCCACATTGAACAATCCGCTCACCTCCGGATGGTCCAGCAGCCAGAGCACCACGTTCACGCAGTCACCCACCCACACGAAGTCCCGGAGCTGCCAGCCGTCCCGGTAGTCGGGATGGTAGGACTTGAACAGCTTCACCGTTTCATTCACCTTCACCTGGGGGAAAATGTGGGCCACCACGCTCTTCTGCCCCCCCTTGTGGTATTCATTGGGGCCGTACACGTTGAAAAACTTGAGCCCGGCGTACTGGGGGGGAACCGGCCGCCCTTCCTTCACCTCCCGGGCCACCTTGCGGTCAAACAGGGCCTTGCTCCAGCCGTACGCGTTCAGGGGGCGCAGGGCATTCACGTGCTCCAGGGAGGAGTCATCGTCAAACCCCATGGAGCCGTCCCCGTACGTGGCCGCAGAAGAGGCGTAAATAAACTGCTTGCCGTACAGGGCGCAGAACTCCCACAGGCGCCAGCTCAGCGTGAAATTCGTCCGGATGATCAGATCGGCGTCCGTCTCCGTGGTGGCGGAAATGGCCCCCATGTGAATGACGGCCTCAATCTCCTCCGCATGCGCCTCCATGTAGTCAAGCATATCCTCCGGAGGAATCACGGCGCACAGCTCTCTCTTGGCGATGTTTTTCCACTTGTCGGAAGAGCCCAGCTCATCCACCACCACAAGATCCTTTTTACCGGCTTTTTCCAGAGCGGCGACAATGTTTGAGCCGATGAAGCCGGCCCCACCCGTGACAATAATCATAAGAGAAGAATAAATGAAGAAGTTGTACGGCCTTTTGTACCACATCCACCCGGCCCTAGGCAACTGCCATTTGAGGCGTTCCCGGACTCCAAATTCTCAACGAATTTACAATCCGGATACTCCAACCCCTGGCCGGTCCACGCGGAAAACCGTTGGAACGCAATCCCCGCGCATCCCGCGGAATCTCCGTCCTTCATCCCCTCTTTTCATGCTGACAACGTTAAAAACCTTCGGTAATATTTATCTTGCAAAAATTATCATTGACCACGGATTGTAAATCCGTTACATACATTATAAGCTTATGTGTCCCGACGTTTCCATCATCGTTCCCTGCTACAATGTAGCCGCTTATGTGGACGACTGTCTGGACAGCCTGGTTCGGCAGACCCTCCGGAACATTGAAATCATCTGCATCAATGACGGCTCCATGGACGATACCTGGGCGCACCTGCTCCGCTGGAAGGAAAAGGACGGCAGAATCATCCTCCTGAACCAGCAGAACGCGGGCGTTTCCGCCGCAAGGAACGCGGGGCTGGATGCGGCGCGGGGCCTTTACGTCGGCTTTGCGGACCCGGACGACTACGTGGACCCGGAAATGTACTCCCGCCTTTTTTCCGCGGCCCTGGAACATGATGCGGACATCGTGGAGTGCGGCAACCATGTCTTCGAGGACTCGTCGGACCGGCTCATTGAGGCCAGAAGGAGGTCGCCCTCCTGGCATTTTGAAAAGGACGCCTCCCCGGCCAGCTTCTTCCGGGACTCCATTTGGGGGAAAATGGACATCTGCGTATGGAGCAAGCTGTTCCGGAAAAGCATGCTGGACGCCCACCGCCTCCGCTTCAATGTGAACCTGAAATCCGGCGCGGAGGATGAAACCTTCCGGCTGATGGCCGTCCCCCATGCCTCCCGCCTCCTGTTCATTCCGGACTGCCTGTATTACTACCGCCTCATGCGGAGGGGTTCCCTTTCCCGCCGCTGCAATGACCCCACCTACTTCAAATGCGTACAGGAATTCCAGCGTCTGCTGTACATCGTGGACTACTGGAAGGAACACGGATGGCAGAATGAAGGCCTGTTCGCCTACGGCGTGCGGAAAATCAGGCCTTTCTTCGTTTCCAAGCATCCTCTTTTCCACCAGATGACCGCCGTTCAGCAACAGTCCCTGCTGGACTGGTGGCACCTGTTCTACCGGAACGCGGAAGGGGCTCGGTTCCTCTCCGTCCTGCCGGGCCGGGACAGGCAATTGGTGGACCTGCTGAACTCGGCGCAGCCGCCATCCAACGGCTGGGGCCGCATCCTGCTGGCGGCCTGTTCCCTGCTTCCCGGACAGAAGGGACGCTATTACTCCTGCAAAAGAATGCTCGCGGAACATTTTTCCCAAGCGCATTCCAACGGTTTCCAAGGGAAAAACGCCTCGCCGGAAGAGCCGTTTGACACATCGCCGCCTTCCCTGTAAATTGCCTTATCCCTACCTTCCGGACCAATGAACCGCTTTCTCTCATTCGCAGACTCCCGCATGGCGGCCGCCCTGGAACGGCTGGGCAGGCAGGCGGAAGCGCTGGAATTTTTCGATGAGATCACGCTGTTCACGGAACATGACCTTTCCGCGGAATTCACCGGCCGCATGGGCAAATACCTGACGCCGTCCTGCCGGGGGTTCGGGTACTGGTCCTGGAAACCCTGGTCCATCCACCACGTCCTGCAGGACATGCAGGAGGGAGACCGCCTCCTGTACCTGGATGCAGGCTGCCATATCAACATTAACGGAGCGAAGCGTTTCCGGGAATACGTGGACATGCTGGACCGGGACAGCCGCGGCATGTTGGTTTTCACCAACGGGCAGCCGGAATACAAATGGACCAAGGGGGACATCCTGCGCCACTTCGGCGTTTCCGGGGAAGACGTCCATGTCACGCACACCCAGCAAATTGCGGGAGGGCACGTCTTTCTGAAAAAGAACCCGGTCACGGAAAACCTGATCCGGGACTGGCTCCATGTCTTTTACGACCATCTGCACCTGGCGGACAATTCTCCCTCCGCCTCTCCCAACCTGCCGGGCTTTGTGGAAAACCGGTATGACCAGAGCATCTTCTCCATCCTGTGCAAGCTGCAGGGCATCACCGCCCTGGACGGTACGGAAACCTATGCGGAAGACTGGGAACAGCTTTCCTCCTTTCCATTCCAGGACAGGCGCGACATGGGAATCCCGCGGACCGCAAAAAAAGGCTGGCTGCAAAAATGCAGGCAGCTTCTTCTTCCCGCCAAAAAGGGCGGATTAGGAATCCGGTAAGGATGCCACAGCTCGGAAAAGCTCTCCTTTTCCCCCCTCCGGGATGGTCCAATTTCCGCTCCATCAACATTCTCCCCATCTCCCTTTCATGGTCGCGTACCTCCCGGGAGCCACGGCCTCCCGGCCCTGATACCTATCGCCTCCGGAACGCAGCAACGGCTATTTAATATTATTTTATACTATTATATACAATGGGTTATATCTATTAAAGCCAGAAATCTTCCGCTCCCAGGCGCCGGAGCCGCAAAACACCGTCAATCAAAATATCCTTTCACAGCCGCGGCCCCTCCGTGAGCCAGCTTCCCCTGCTTCTTGTTGAAAGAAGAAGCCTCCCTGACATCAGGGCCAGCGTCTGCCGGTTCACGGAATAACGGCAAGCGAAATCTTCCCAAAACGTTTTTCTTTCAGATTTGCAGGCTTGACGCCGGATTCCTAATCCTCATACTCCCCTATGTGACTTCTCCTCAACGCAGGACAGTATTCCAAGTCTCCCACAGCGTATCGGCCAGCTCCGCTCCCTACCGGTTGAATGATGCCCTGAACCGGAATATTTCCGATATGGAATCCGTCCTTCTGCTCAGGAGGCGCAAGGGAATAGACGGCCTGGAAATCAGCAGATCCGCCGCCAGAAGAGCTACGGACGCGCTGCGCCGCCATCTGGCGCATGGATTTGACGCCCTGCTGCCGGAAAGAAGGAGGGACCTGCCCTTCTCCCTGAACGTGCTGGGCATGGGGTTCGACACCGCCCAGATGGAGAAAGCCGACCTGGTGCACCTGCACTGGATAGGCGGCCGAACGGTGGATTTCACGCGGCTGAGCCACATCCGCCGCCCGCTGGTCTATACGCTGCACGACATGTTTGCGTGCACCGCGGGGTGCCACTGCACCATGGACTGCGACCGGTTCCGGGACGAATGCCGCGGCAGTTGCCCCCAGCTCGGCACTCCCCGCCTCTTCCGCGGCCTTCCGGCGTGGCTGTTCTCCCGCAAGCGCCGCTCCTTCGCCCGCATACCGTCCCTGACGCTGGTGACGCCCTCCCTCTGGCTGAAAAGGGAAGTGGAAAAAGGCTGCATGTTCCCCGGAAGAAGGATTGTCCAGATTTACAACCCCGTGGATACGGACCTCTTCCGCCCGGCGGAAGACCGGGAGGCCATCCGTGCGGCCCTGGGCATCCCGGCCGGAGCCTTCGTCATTGCCTGCGGCGCAACCGGCCTGTTCAATCCGGTCAAGGGAGGCCATTTCATCCCCCTGGTGCTGGAGGAACTGTACCGGCGCGGGCACAGGAACCTTCATCTGCTGCTCTTCGGCAACCAGGAAAAGAACGTGGAATTCCCCTTCCCCAGCACAAATGCCGGCTTCATTACGGACATGAACAAGCTGGCCGGGCTTTACAGCGCGGCGGACATCTTCCTGAATCCCACGCTTCAGGACGTCCTTTCCAACGTAGCTCTGGAATCCATGGCCTGCAAGACCCCCTCCGTCACCTTCCGGACGGGCGGAGTTCCGGAAGTGGTCCTGGACGGCAGGACGGGGCTGGTGGCTCCCCAGGGAGACCTGAATCAAATGGCAGGCCACTGCGAACGGCTCATCCGGGATGGAAAGCTCCTGCTGGCCCTGGCGGAGGAAGGCCGCCAACACGCCGAACAAACGTTTTCCTACCCCGTCATTGCCGCGCGGCACGCCGCCCTGTATGAAGAAACGCTCCGGGAATACCGTCGCGAAGGGTGAAAAAGGCTGATGTTTAACCGCCGGGCAACCTTCCCCCAACACGCCCGGCCGGCCCCTGCCTTTGTCATTGACAAGAAAGAGCCGCCCCATACACTCTCAACCACTCCGACCCGCCTTCTCCCATGAAAACGCTTAAAATCTCCTTTTTACAGTCCACTCCGGATTTCGGCAGGGAAGGCATTTACCAGCTCCTGAAAAACCGTTACCGCGTGGTGGAAGACGATTCCGACTTCGACTACCTGATCGCCACCCCCTGGTTTTACGTCAACCGGGAAGCGTTCTACGATTTTCTGGAACGGGCCCCCGGCCATATCACCGTCATGTACGGCTGCCATGAAGCCATCGCCCCGGACTTCATGCTGTTTGACTACTACATCGGGCTGGATGCGGTGCCCGGAAGCGACCGCACCGTCAAACTCCCCTTCCTGCGCCACCATTTGCAGGAAGTGCACGGCGGCAAGGCAGGCCTGGACGTCCGCGCCCTCCTGGCCTCCAAAACGGGCTTCTGCAACTTCATTTACGCCAACCGCAAATCCCATCCCAACCGGGACGCCATTTTTCACAAGCTCTCCGCCGTCCGGTTCGTCAACTCCCTGGGCCCCCACCTCAACAACACGCAGGGCGACGGCCACCGGTCGGAAGACTGGTACGCCTCCTCCATCCGGATGAAAAAGCCGTACAAATTCTCCATTGCCTTTGAAAACGCTTGGTACCCCGGCTACACCAGCGAGAAAATCGTCACCAGCATGCTTGCGGGCACCATCCCCATTTACTGGGGCAATCCGGACATCGGAAGGGAATTCAACTCCGCCGCGTTCATCAACTGCCACGACTTCCCCACCCTGGACGACGCCGCGGCCTACGTGAAGAAAGTGGACGAAGACGACGGCCTGTGGTGTGAAATCATGTCCCGCCCCTGGAAAACCCCGGAACAGGAAGCCCTCTTCCTGGAAGAAACGGAACGTGAAACAGCCAAACTCTACCGGATATTCGACCAGTCTCCGGAAGAAGCGCGCCGCAAGGGGGACGGCACATGGATTGCCTATTACCAGCGCTTTTTAAAACGCGGCCACAGGCTGCGCCTGGCATGGCGGCGGCTGAAGAACCGCCTGAGCCGCTGACCCAGGCTCCCGGACAAATCAACTCCATCCCGGCTTCTCCCTCCCCCTTTTCACTTTCTCCCCCATCCCTGTATTTTCCTCTTTTCCGCCTCATGAACAAATGCCTTTCTGAAAACTTTTGTTCACCTTCCCTCCAGCAGGCCGGAAATGCCGCCCACGGGACCTACTTTCCGCACATCGACGGCCTGCGCACCTTTGCCGTGCTGGCCGTCGTCCTGTACCATTTGCAGGAACGGATCTGCCCGGGAGGGTACACGGGCGTGGACATCTTCTTCGTCATCTCCGGCTACCTGATCGGCGGCGGCCTTGTCCGCAGCCTGAAGGAAGGGAACTTCTCCCTGTCCTCCTTTTACTACCGGAGAATCAGGCGCATCATGCCCGCCTATTTCTGCCTGATTGCGGTCGTGCTGGCCTTCGGGTGCGTGGTGCTGGCCTGCGACGACCTGCGGACCCTGGGGCGCACCGTGAGGTCAAGCGCCCTCTTCATCACCAACATTTATTTCAGCAGGACCGCAGGAAACTATTTCAGCCCGGCCGCAGAAGAAAACCCGCTGCTGAACCTGTGGTCCCTGAGCGTGGAGGAGCAATTCTACCTGACGATTCCGCTCGCCCTGTGGCTGCTCTGGAAATTCAGGAAAAACGCCGTCAAGCCCGTTCTCTGCGGAGCCCTGGCGCTCTCCCTGTTCGCCGCCGTCTACCACATGGGGAATCTGGAGCATAACAAGGCCTTTTACCTGCTTCACTGCCGCGCCTGGGAACTCCTGGCAGGCTGTCTCCTGGCCCTGGCTCCCGCCGCCGCGGAACAGGGCCGGGGAATACGCTGGCTGCGGCTGGCGGGATGGGCCGGCATCCTGCTCCCCTTTGCCTGTTATTCCTCCTCCACCCCCTTTCCGGGATATACGGCCATTCCTTCCGTCGCGGGGGCGGCCCTTCTGATCCGCTACGGAAGCCACGGCTGGTCCGGGCGCATCCTCAGGCACCCGCTCAGCACGGGCATCGGCAAAATCTCCTACTCCCTGTACCTGTGGCACTGGCCCGTCATCGTGTACTGGACCTACTTCTGCTTCAATGAATGCGGTCCGCGGGACTATGCGGGCATGTTCCTTCTCTCCCTTCTTCTCGGTTTCCTTTCCTGGAAATTCGTGGAAACCCCCTTCAGGACAGCCGCCGCATGGCGGAAGCCTGCAAAAGCGTTCCTGCTCACGGCGGCAGGGTGCCTCACGCTGGATTTTGCCGGAGAATGGCTCAAATGGACGGACGGCGCACGGGACTACTGGCACGTGGCCGCCAACAACATATCATTCCCGGAATACTGGAAGGGGCCGGCCTTCCCGCCCTCCTTCGGCATCACGCCCCCTGACCGTGCGGTGGTGGAAAAGGGAAACGCCATCCAGCCCCATCATCCGGAGCTGGGAGACGTGACGGACTATCCCTTTGTACTGCTGGGTAAAACCGGGCAGCCCCCTTCCTTCCTGCTTATGGGAGACAGCCATGCCATGGCCAGCTCTCCGGGCTTTGACGACGCCGCGCGGCTCCTCAACCGGTCAGGTCTGTTCTACCGGGCGCGGCTATGCCCCCTGAGCGGCATTTCCGAGTCCGGAGACGCGGATTCCCTCACGCTGCTGCGCATGATGTACCCGCACTGGGAGCACAACATGGACCTGATTCTGGACTGGCTGGAAAACACTCCCCAGATACACACCGTATTCATCCACAACCGCTGGATTGAACTGGTCAACAGCCACCGGGACATGCGCCTGAAACAACTGGTTGCGGACGGCCTGCTCCACACCTGCGCACGCCTTCGCAAGGCCGGCAAGCAAATCGTGCTGCTGGGTCCCGTGCCTGAATGGACCTTCGGCCCGCGCAAACTCATGCGGCGCAATGCGCTGCTGAACGCCAACCGCGCGGACCGCCTGCTGGGCGGAGACTTCATCACGCGGCAACGCCCCGTATTCGCCCTGCTGGAGCACATGGAATCCACGGGCCTGTGCCGCTTTATCCCGCTGCACGGCGCCTTCCATAAAAACGGGCGGTGGCTGGAAGAAGACGAGGGGCACCTGATGTACTGTGACGACAACCACCTTTCCCCTTACGGTTCCAGGAAAATGGTTTCCGGCATCCTCGACCAGCTTTTTCCGGGGATGGAAAGCACGGTGTCCAACTGACGGAAGCTCCGCACGGAAAAACGCCCAATCCTTTGACATTGACAAGGAAGGAAGGCCCCCTACACTGACGTCATGCAGCGCCGCCGCCGCGATGCTTCCGGACGGGTTGCCCGACGTACGGCGGAAAACCCGCGCGCCGCTTCAACGCCTCCATTCCCATGACGGATTCCTCCCGCCCCATACGCATCAAGGTCATCAGAAAATCCACCAAGGCCTCCCCGGATAAAACGGAATCCCTGCTGTGGGGCGACTGCCTGTTCTGCACGGACGCCGCCATGACGGACTATGACTGGGTACTGGTATACGATGAATTACCCAGGAACTCCATAGGCACCATCAAGGATGAAACGGAACCCCTGCTCTGTCCCCCGGACCAGACCATCCTGATCACGGTGGAACCCCCTTCCATTAAAATCTACAGCCGGGCATACACCGGCCAGTTCGGCACCGTGCTGACCACCCACTCCGTCCGGGACCTCCCGCACCCCAACCATACCCTGGGCCGCGGATGCCTGGAATGGCTGTACATCAAGCCCATGCAGGAGATTCTGGACCAGACGGAATTCCCGAAAACCAAGATGCTTTCCACCATCTGCTCCGCCAAGCAGCACACGCATACCATGCATAAAATGCGTTATGACCTCACGCGCTACCTGGCGGACCATCTGCCGGAGCTGGACTGGTTCGGGCATGGCATTCAGGAAATAGAAAACAAAACCGTCGCCATGGACGGCTACAAGTACCATCTGTGCGTGGAAAACCATCTGGAACCCCATCACTGGACGGAAAAACTGTCCGACGCCTTCGTCGCCATGACCCTTCCCTTTTACGCCGGGGACCCGCTGGCCACGGAATGCTTCCCGCAGGAAAGCTTCATCCCCATCCCCCTGGACGATCCGCAAAAAGCCTTTGAAATTATCCGCAAGGCCATGGACGGCGGGGAATATGAAAAGCGGCTTCCCGCCATTCGCGAGGCTAGACGCCTGGTGCTGGAAAAGTACAACATGTTCGCCCAGACAGCCGCCGTCATCCACAACCACCGGGGAACGGGAACCGTCCGGCCCGGCGCCACGCTGAAAGGGCGCCACGTCCTGCGGAAAAACCCGCTCAACGCCCTCCGGGAGCTGGCGGATACGCTGGCCTATAAAATCAGGTCACGCGGCAGGCGCGGGACCGGAGCCGGAGTGTAGCCCGGCTGCCGTCCCCAGGATAAGGGCCAAAACTCCCCCCCTACCAGTAAATGGAAGTGCTGGACGGCATTTTGCCGATGGCCTTGCGGCAGGCGGACCGGGCCGCCTCCATGCGGTGGAAGGATTCGGAAGGAACGCTTTCCCCCTGGTATTCAGCCAGCTTCCTGCCCGCCAGATTATGCACGGTCACGGTAACCTTCGTCCTGTAGCCGGGCCGCGTATTGGGACCGGGCAGCGTGGTGAAATAATTCCCGTTGCGAATCAGCACATGCTCCTGCGCCGTCTTGCTGACGGTCGCCACGGCTCCGTAGCCGTCTTCTCCGGGGTACATGACCCGGAATCCCTTGGACGAGAGGGAGGCGGCAGCCGTATCCGCCATCTCCCAGTCGGAGCACTGGACCCTGATCTTGCGGTATTTGACCCGGCGTTCGGCGGCGGCCCGCTGATTCTGCTCCATCTCCTTGTTAAACTGCGCCCATTCTTCCGCCGTACATGCAGCCAGGGAGGCAAACACAGCCGCAGCGGCCCATCTGGTCCAAATTCCGTATCTCATCGCTTTAACAGGCATACGTTCTCCCTCCAGCCTGAACCCGGTTCAAGCCGTCTGAAAAACAGATTGTCAACGAAGCCGTAAAACCTTAATCGGATTTGCGGGAGGCGTGCTTCCTGGCCCGTTCCTCCTCCTTCTGCTTCTTCAGGTCCTCCTTCATCTTGGTCTTCTCCTCGGAATCCAGCTTGCCGTCCTTATTGGTATCATACTTTTCAAGGAGGGCGGCCTTCTTTTCCGCGGAAGTCATTCTCTTGGGAGCGTCTTCCTCCGCCATGGAGGGCATGGCGAACGCAGCGGCCATAATAATAAGCAAGTACTTCATCATTAAATGGGGGTTCTTAAACAATCCTCTTCTACTCCCACGCGCTTCCCTTGTCTCTCTTTTTTTAGTAATGCATGTAAATTACACTGCCATGCGCCCTTTCCGCCTCGTGAACGGCTCTCCGGCCTAGGCTTTCACGAACGGGAAAAACAGAGGGATCACCACCACCATGACCAGCCCCATGATCACCTGGAGGGGAACCCCTACCTTCACGTAATCCATGAACGTGTACTTGCCCGCCGGCATGACCAGGGCATTGGGCGGCGTGGAAAAGGGAGAGGCAAAACACATGCTGGTGCCCACGGAAACCGCCAGCAGCAGCGGATAGGGGCTGATGCCCATGCTCACCGCGGATTGCAGGGCGATGGGAGCCAGCAGCACCGCCGTGGCCGTATTGCTGATGAACATGGTCAGCAGGGAGGCCGTGAAATAAACGCCCGCCATCAGGGCGAACGGCCCGAATCCCCCCAGGCCGGCCACCAGGCCGTGGGAGATGACCTCCGAGGTGCCGGTCTTCTCCAGCGCCACGGACATCGGCAGCATGGCGGCAATCAGCACGATGCTCTCCCAGTTGATCGTCCGGTACGCCTCCTCCACGTTGCGCAGGCATCCGCACAGCACCATCAGGACGGCGGCGATCAGCACCGCGGCCACCGCGGGCACCCAGTTGAACACCATGGCCGCAATCATCAGCAGCATGATGCCAGCGGCCAGGGGGGCCTTGTGCGTCAGGGTCACCTTGGACGCCTCCGCCAGCGGCTGGCCCACCACGACCCATTCAAAGGTTTTCTCACTCAGGCGCGCAATATCCGCCCAGGTTCCCTGAATCAGCAGCGTATCCCCGTACTGAAGCTTCACATCCTTCAAATTGTGGAAAATGTAATGGTTGTCCCGCTGGATGGCCAGAATGTTGACCCCGTACTTGGCGCGGAGCCCGGAAGACTTCACGGGCATGTTGATGAGGTCCGAGTTGCGCATGAGCAGCATCTCCGCAATGCCTATCTCGTCAAACTTCAATTTGCTTTTCAGCAGGGAATCCGTATCTTCCGACGTCTTCCGGTTAATCATCACCGCCCCGTATTCCCGGGCGAAACGGTCCACGTCCTCAAACTCCCCCATCACGTAAATGACGTCTCCCCGCGCCACCCGCGTGTCCGAGCCCGCCATGGTCTGGCTGACCGTTTGCAGGAAGGAATGCCGGCTGGAATGCCTGCGGCGCACTTCCACGATGTTCACGTGGTAGCGGTCCGGTATCTGGAGGTCGTGCAGGGGGTTCTCCGTCAGGGCGGAATCCTCCAGCACCCGGAGACGGTAAAGATTGCTGATGATCTGGTACTCGTCTATCAACTGGCTGAGGGACTTGCCCTTGGCCTCGTGTTCCGTCTTGTCGTCATGACGGCCCAGGAACTTCCTGCTCAGGGGAATCAGCAGCAGGACGCCCGTCACGATGCAGACGAGGCCGATGGGGGTGAACGAGAAAAAGCCCAGCCCCTCCATTCCCGCCTCCTGAAGCTGGTTGTTGATGACCAGGTTGGGGGGCGTGCCGATCAGCGTCAGCATGCCGCCCATGCTGCTGGCAAACGCCATGGGCATAAGCAGGCGGCTCGTCTGGATGCCGCCGTCCGCGGCCAGGCTCACCAGAATGGGCAGCATCAGCGCCACCGTTCCCGTATTGCTGACAAACGCTCCGATTCCGGCCGTAACGAGCATGGTCAGCACCAGCAGGCGCAGCTCGCTCTTGCCGGCCAGCTTCATGATCCTGCCGCCCAGCATCTTGGCCAGTCCCGTCCGGAAAATGGCTCCCCCCACCACGAAAAGCCCCACCATCATGACTACGATGGAGTTGGAAAAGCCGGAAAGCGCCTGCTCCGGGCTTAAAATCCCAAACACGATCAGGCACAGCAGGGAACACAGCGCGACAATATCTGAACGGATTCTCCCCTGGACGAACAAAACGGCGGATACTCCCAGAATGAGCAGCGTGGTCAACATGTCAATAAACGGCAGAGATGAAAAATCGGCAAGAGAGAATATCTAACATGTCCTGCGCGCCTTGTCGATAGGCTGAACAAGTCATCCGCCTCCCCATCCTCCGCGCGCATGCTCGTTTCCTGCTTCTCCTACAGGGCGGCGATCCCCTTTTCCCGTTGAACATCACGAACCCGCAACCGCGGAAACAATAAAAAACGCGTTCTTCCGGAGAACGCGTTATGAAAGTAAAAGTGGTGGGTAGAGAAGGATTCGAACCTTCGAAAGCGAATGCTAACAGATTTACAGTCTGCCCCCTTTGACCGCTCGGGAATCTACCCACTTGAAGTGATGTGCGGCGAATGTATAGGGATTCCGGCGCCTTAGCAAGTTTTTTTTGTAAAAAGTAGGTATGCCCAAGGACCGGAAAATCTTATGCCGCAATCATGCCTCCGGGCGGCAAACCGGGAGACGGTTCCTCAAGCCGCCGCCGCGCCGGATGGCGTGCCCGGGAGGCGGGAAAAGGTCCGGCAGCCGGAAGCGCCGTTCCTACGGCTCTCCCACATACACCGGCGCGCGGCTGTCCGGGGAATCCGCGTCCAGCTGTTCCAGCTGGGGCAGGATGTTCTCCATGCTTTCCCAGACGGCGGGAACAATCTTGATTCCGGTCCCGAACTGGGCCGCAATCATCAGGGCGTCCGACGGGCGGGCGTCCAGCTCCACCAGCTTGTCCATGACCTCGTTGGCGGCCTCCACCGCCACGCGGGCGTAAAAAACTTCATCCTTGCGGCCATTGATGAGCACCAGCCTCACCCGGCACTCCATGGCGGATAAAAAATGGGACAGCAGGGAGGACGTGTCCGGCCGCACCGGGCGTTCCCCGTTCAGGCTGCGCTCCAGCGCCATGCCGTCCGCCAGCTCCATGAAGATAACGGCCGCCTTGCCGGTCAGCGGATCACGCAGGCACACCCCTGCCCCGGCCCGGGTATAGAGCAGGGCATACGGTTCCAGGGTGATCAGCTTTTCATCCGGCATGGCGTGCGGAAATCAAATGTTAAAAACCGGGATTGATGACTCGCTCCGTATACCGGGTAGCCACCTTGACGTATTTCTCCGCCCACTTGCGGTTATTATCCGCGGATTCCGGGCCCAGGTCCTTCACCACCTTGGCTGGGGACCCCAGCACCAGGGAATTGGGCGGAATGACGGTGCCCTTGGTGATCAGCGCGCCCGCGCCCACCACGGATCCCTGGCCGATGACCGCGCCGTCCAGAATGATGGACCCCATGCCGATCAGGCAGTTGTCCTCCACCGTGCAGGCGTGCAGAATCACGCCGTGGCCCACGGTCACGTACTTGCCTACATAGCAGCCGAAGTCGTCCGCCAGATGGATGCAGCTATTATCCTGGATATTGGAGTAATCTCCAATGACGATCTTGTTGATGTCCGCGCGCAGCGTGGTGTGGTACCAGATGCTGGCGTGCTCTCCAATGGTGACATCTCCGATCAGGTCGGCGCTTTCCGCCACAAAAGCGGTATCCGCCACTTTGGGCCAGAAGTTCGCGTAAGGTTCTCTTGCCATATAGGTCATGTATTAGTTGAAGATAAGACAGCATTCCAGCCTAAAAACGTTCATTCCACGGGTATGCCGCAGCCGGAGGCGGCCAGGGCCGCGCGCCTGGGGAAATGATGGGTGGGGCCGCAGGCGGCCTGCCGGGCTATCCCTCCTCCCGGATGCCCTTCTTGCTGTTCTTCTCCCGCTTCTCCGCGTCCTTGCGCAGGGAAGCGGCCTTCTTTTCATTGCCGCCCTTTTCATAATATCCGGCTATCTTCCTCTGGATGGCAACCTCCTTCTTCACCTTGAAGTAGTCGTCCGACTTGGTCCGGATATAGCGGTTGTAGGAGGATTCCGCCTCCTTGGCGAGCTGAAGAACGGCCTCCGGCTCCTGGGAGACATACCGGTAATACTGCCCCATCAGCGCCTCGAACACTTCCGCGCGGCGCGCGTAATCCTTCATGGACTTGCGGTACAGGGAAGCCACGCCGGCCTTGTCCCCGTTCTCCATCAGGATGTCCGCCTGCCGCTTGATGGCGGCGGAAGTCAGATCGCTGCGGCCCTCGTCCGTCTCCTTTTCCAGCTTTTTCAGGTCCCGGGCCACATTGCGCTTGTTGGTGGAGGCGTCCCTCATGGGGAAAATGTATTCATCCTCCACGCGGGCGGCCATGGCCAGGTAATCCGGTCGGGAGCGGAACTTGCGCTTGATCATGGTCACCAGCACATCCCATTCCTCCAGCTTCGTGCCGCTTTCCGGACGGCTCATCAGCGCGATCAGGCGTTCCCAGCCCAGAGGGCTTCCGGGGGTGGCCTGCGTGGCGGCTTCCAGCATCACCCGGACGCAATCCGGCTTCTGCATCTCTTCAAACAGGTCCGCCAGGGAAAGGTAATCCAGGGAGGTGTCCAGCCGGGAGCCGTTCACCTTCTTGTCCATGCCCTGTAGAAGAGTGGATTCATGCTTTGACTTGCGGTTGTGCGGATGGGAAAAATGCCCCGTATTGTACCCATACCCGCCATAGGACTGCCAGGTTTCGTCCGTCGTCAGCAGATTGATCCAGGCGTGCGGGCCGCGGTTGCCGTCCCCGGTGACGTAGGCGGAGGGAATGCCGTTGCATTTGACGGTATTCACGGCAAAATAGGCCTGGTCCATGCAGATGCCGCCTTCATCCAGAATCTCCTGGAAGGTGTAATTCGTGTAAGGATCCTTGCCCAGGGCGGCGCGGTCCATCCGGTAGCGGATCATGGAATAGGCGCCGCCCCAGCCCTTCCGGGTAAGGCGCACCTTCTTGCGCGCCCAGTCCATCTCCGACCTCGGCAGGCGCACGTCCACCACGAACAGCAGCTCGGAAGGGCTTAATTTGGTAATATCCGTAAGAAGTTCATGGGCTTCATCCATCTCCACGAAGTACTCGAACACCTGTTCCAGCGTCAGGGGAGTAGTGGAAATGTTGGTGGAAGAAGAGGCCCGCAGCCTGGACGGACTGGAGGCGATGCGGGGGTCCAGCATGGCGCAGGCCAGCGCCAGGGAGGAATACTTGCTCCGGGGCATGGCGGAGGTTTTCATCCAGAACTCCGCCCACTTCCGCAGGATGCCTCCCCATTCCTCCCTGGGAGTCTGTTCCCGCGCCATCGTGCGCAGGAAGAGCCGCAGAGGGTCGGAGGGGTCTGAAAAAAGCCACGGATAAAAATATCTGGGGGAACTCTCCTTGAGCTGCTCCTGAATGGTTTCCGCCCCCACTTTGCTGATGAGCTGGTACAGTTCATTGGCGCGCATGAGATACGGGCTTTGGTCATACATGGATACGTCAAATTTGCCGAATTTGATGACCTTCACGGCGTCCCGTTCCAAATTGGACCGCAGGAAACCGGCGTACAAGTCATAGCGGCCCGTCTCCAGGGCCAGATTGAAGGCATCCGTAAACAGCTTTCTATTGGCGGCGTTATTGGCCTTCAGGCTGACCAGCAAAACGGGCTTTTTGAAAATCTCCAGGCGCGGGTCTTCCTCCTGGACCACGGGCTCTTCCTTCGGCTCTGCGGGAGCCGGCTCCACCGCCTCCGGTTCCTTCTTCTGCCGTTTTCTGGCGGCTTCCTCCGCGGCCAGGCGTTCCGCTTCCAGCCGTGCTTTTTCCGCCGCCTCCGCACGCGCCCGTTCCTCCGCCGCCTTGCGCGCCGCCTCCAGCTCCGCGGCCTTCCTTGCGCGCGCCGCTTTCGCCTCCGCCTCCTTTCTTGCCGCCAGTTCTGCGGCCTCCGCCTCCCGTTGAACGGAAATGCGGTGGTAAACCACACCGCCGCCGGCAAGAGCCAGCACCAGGATAATGGTCATGACAATTCCCCCGGAGGAGGATTTTTTACGCTTGGGAGAACCGGGACGCAAGGGATTAACAGGATTCATGGGAGAAGGCTTGAACGGGTTGGAGCAAATTGGGCAGGGAAGGAAAAAAGATTTCCATCCCTGTTCCGTTTGACATAAAAGCGCAATACCCTCCCAAGGTCAACTTGAAACAACGGTCTTTTCCGGTGAGTCCATCTTCCGGAACCCGTTAAGAATCAAACCAAGGGATTTTTCCTTGTGTTTTCATAGCCATTTTATAGGATGAGGTTCTCACGTGTTCCCAAAAACATGAGAAAAATACAAGTATCCTGCTGATTATTCCATCATCTTTATCCGTCTTTTGCCGCCTATGAATATTTCTCATGCTCTCAGCCCGCTTCTGGCCGTCATTTCGGGAGGCCTCCTCTCCGGAACGGCCCTCAGTGACAACATCATGCTGCCTCCGCCGGACAAAAAGGGCGGCAGGCCGCTCATGCAGGTTCTGAATGAACGGCATTCCACCAGATCCTTCGCAGACAAGCCCATTCCGATGGAAATCCTGTCTTCCCTGCTCTGGGCGGCTCAAGGCGTCAACCGGGACGATCCTGATTACCGTACGGCGCCGTCCTCCCGGAATTCCAACGAAATAGAAATCTATGCCGTCCTGCCGCAGGGCGCCTATCTTTACAAGCCGGAAACCCACCAGTTGGAGCGAGTGGTTCAGGGCGATATGCGTGCCGCTACGGGAACGCAGGAATTCGCGGCTACCGCGCCGCTGAACCTGGTCTATGTGGTGGACCAGTCCAAACAGCCCGGAGACTTTGACGCCAAAAGAAAACTGGTCACGGCCTGCACGGGCGTGGGGTTCATCGGAGAAAACGTCTATCTTTTCTGTACTTCCGCGGGCCTCGGCACCGTCTTCCGCGCCATGATTGACGCCGACTATATCCAGCGGCGCTTGAAACTCCCCGTCTTTAAAAAAGTCCTGTACGCCCAGAGCGTCGGTTACCCGTCCGATTCCTGAAAGAAGCCATGAACCGGAACGCTGTGATACTCGCCGCTCTGGCGGCGCCCCTTCCCCTTGCCTGCGCAGAAACCTTGATGGAAACCCCCGCTCCCATCAAAGTAAAAGACGCCAGAAACTGCTACCGCCTCAGCCCGGAGCTGTACCGTTCCGGACAACCCGGCGGCGACGGGTTCAAGGCCCTGGAAAAGCTGGGGCTCAAATCCGTCCTGAACCTGCGGGAATACCACAGCGACGCCGATGAGGCGGAACATACCGGACTGCGCCTGTACCGCATTAAACTGGCGGCAGGGAAAGTGACCCGGGAAGAACTCATGGACTGCCTGCTGGTCATCAGCAGAGCGCCCAAGCCCGTTCTGGTGCACTGCTGGCACGGGTCCGACCGCACCGGCATTGTCTGCGCAGCCTACCGCATCGTCATGCAGGGCTGGACGCCGGAAAAGGCGCTTGAAGAGCTGATGGACGAACGCTTCGGACACCACCGGTCCTACTACTCCAACCTCGCGGAACTGGTCAGAGACACGGACTGGAAGGCGTTCAAAGAGGAATTCCGGAGAAAAAGGCAGGCTCAGGGCGTCTGACACCCAGGCTGCGGCTCCCCCATGGCGCGGGTTCATGGAAAAAAGCTTTTTCCGGTGACGCGGGCAGAAGGCCCGGCGGTTTTACCACTGGTTGTCCAGGTTTTTGGTATCTATCTTTCCAGGCTCCTTGTTGCGCTCCTTCATGCCGCGGATGGGCTTGGGCTCCTTCTCGTGAAGGTCCAGGACATCAATCACATTCTCCCCTTTTTTCAGGAAGGGGGCCGGAACGTACAGCCTTAATTGAGGCCCCACATTCCAATACCGCCCCACATTCACGCCGTTCACCCACACGTATCCCTTGGCATAGCGGGACATGTCCAGGAACGTGTCCTGCGGCTCTTCAATGTTCACGACGGCCCGGAAATGCGCTCCTTCCCGTTTCCGGGAAGGGCCCTTTCCCTTGGGCGCCTGGACAATGGAGTCAGCCTTCAGGGGAAGGGCCCTCACCGTCCAGTTCTTCAACTCGCGCGTTCCCAGCTTCACAGGGCCGTGCAGCCCCTTGCGGTCGCTCTCCATGCTGATGTGGAAATTGATATGTCCCATGGCCTCCACCAGGATTTCCAGCGTTCCCGGCTTCTTGCGCTCCGGCAGCTCCACGCTCTTCTGTCCCAGGCGTCGGTCCAGCGTGCCGACCGGCTCCCCGTTCAGGTACACCTGGGCATAGTCATTGACGTTGGCGAATTCCAGCGTTTCAGGCGGTCCGGCCGGAACGGTGGCGCTGTAAACGGCGATGCCCTGGTTCTGGTTCCACTGTTCGAAATAGGGCGGCTGCGGGAACTTGGACCGGAAGGGCTTGGGCAGGTTCTCCCAAAGGCCGGCATGGACCACGGGCGTGAACTCCGGAATCTCCATGGCCGGAATGTCCGCGGGAGGTTCCGGCACGGCGGCTTCCGGAGGCAGTTTTTCCAGGATGATTTCCCTCATCTGGGCGTAATATTCATTCATCCGGCCCTGTTCGTCCACGGGAGAGCCGTAATCGTAACTCGTCAGGTCCGGCTGGTATTTTCCCGGCCCCCCGTTGTTGGCGCCCGCCGTAAACCCGAAGTTGGTGCCACCGTGGAAAACGAACAGGCTGAAGGAGCGCCCCTTGTCCATAAACCAGCGGACGTGGTTGACAATGCCTGGGGTGGGGGCCCAGTTCCCCTCCCCCCAGTGCCGCAGCCAGCCCGGATACGTTTCCGAGGAAAAAACGGGAACGCCCGGATTGCACTTATTAGCCACCTCCCAGTGGCTGTCGTTCAGCCCCGGGTCCAGTCCCACGGCCACGCCGGGAAGCACCACCCCTTTCAGGAAATGTTCCCCCGCGCCGTCGGACGTGTAAAAGGGGCCGAAGCCCTTCCTGGTCCAGAACGCTTTCAGCCACTCCATGTACTTGCGGTCCTTCCTCTGGTAACTCCCGTATTCGTTCTCAAGCTGGGTCATCAGGATAGGGCCTCCGTTTTTGACCAAAAAGGGCTCCGCCACACGGGCCACGGCTTCCAGATACCGCGTCTGCGCCTTCATGAATTTGGCGTCTTCCGTAGTCCTCAATTTGGCCTTGGGATCCTTCAGCAGATAATGGGGCAACCCTCCCAGGTCCCATTCCCCGCACACATAGGGACCGGGGCGGAACAGAACCCACATGCCTTCCTCCTGGCATATCTTGAGAAACTCTCCCAGATCGCGGTTGCCCGTCTTGAAGTCAAAGCTGCCGTCCGGCTGTTCATGGTCGTTCCAGAACACGTAAAACGCAATGGTGTTCAAGCCCATGGCCCGGGCAGTCCTGATGCGGTGCCTCCAGTACTCCCTGGGGATGCGCTGGGGATGCATCTCCGCTCCGCGTATCTGGAACGGTTTTCCATTCAGCATGAACTCCTGGTTCCCTTCCCCGCCGAACTTGAACACGGCGGGGGCTCCACCGGAAGGAGCGGGCTTCTGCACATTCCGGACAGCCCCGGGACCGGCCCATGCCAATGCTCCCACTCCGGCGGCCATCAGGGCGGCAGCCCAACTGAAACCATATTGCTTCATCATGCTGAACTGTTAATCCATTTGAAGACGGTTGCCAATCACAATTTTACCCGCCGCCGCCGCACCTGTGAGGCGTCCTTCCCCTCCCCCGGCGGACTGCCGGGGCCGGACGGCAGGAATTTCTCCTGCGGCGAGGAATATTATCACGTCATACGCCTCCATTCCTTTGCGCGAAAGCCGGAGGGCGCCTGTCTAAATTCAGCGATATGAAAACAATTGTTCTTCTGCGCCATGGAGAAAGCACGTGGAACCGTGAAAACAGGTTCACCGGATGGACGGATGTGGACCTGACGGAACTGGGGATAGAGGAAGCGAATCATGCGGGCGACCTGCTGAAAGACAAGGGCATGGCTTTTGACCAGGCTTACACCTCCTACCTCAAGCGCGCCGTGAAGACGCTTAACTGCGTGCTGGACCGTCTGGACCAGGACTGGCTGCCCGTCGCCAAAAGCTGGCGGCTGAATGAAAAGCACTACGGCATGCTCCAGGGGTTGAACAAAAGTGAAACGGCCCAAAAATACGGAGACGAGCAGGTGCTGATCTGGCGGCGCAGCTATGACGTGGCGCCCCCTCCCCTGGCGGAGGACGATCCCGCCAACCCCAAGTGGGACCCCCGCTACAAGGGGGTGCCGGATAACGAACTTCCGCGGACGGAATCCCTGAAGGAGGCCATTGACCGCATGATGCCCTACTGGGAGGGAACCATCCTCCCCTCCCTCCGGACGCTGGACAATATCCTGATCGTGGCCCACGGCAACACGCTGCGCGGCATGATCAAGTACCTGAAAAACATCCCCAACGACCAGCTTCTTTCCCTGAACCTTCCCACCGCCATTCCCTATGTGTTTGAATTTGACGATTCCCTGAACCTGGAGAAAGACTACTTTCTGGGGGATCCGGAAGAAATCCGCAAACGCATGGAAGCCGTCGCCAGCCAGGGAAGCGCCAAGAAAAAACCGCCGACCGCCTAACCCCCCTCCCTTCCGCATGACCGACCATTCCTGCCGCATTGCGTTTTTTGACGCCAAGCCCTACGACCGGGACTCCTTCAACCCGATCAACGAGCGCGAATTCCATTACGACATCCGCTACTTCAAGGGGCACCTCACCCCGGACAGCGTGCCGCTGACCCGCGGCACGGACGTGGCGTGCATCTTCGTCAACGACACGGCAAACCGGGAAGTGATCCGGAGCCTGAAGGAAAACGGCGTCAAACTGCTGGCCCTGCGCTGCGCCGGATTCAACAACGTGGACCTGAAAGCGGCGGAAGAAGCGGACCTGCCCGTCGTCAGGGTGCCCCAATACTCCCCCTATGCGGTGGCGGAACACGCCGTAGCCCTGATGCTCTCCCTGAACCGCAAGATACACCGCGCGTACTGGCGCACCAGGGACGGCAACTTTTCCCTGCACGGGCTGATGGGCTTTGACATGAACGGGAAAACGGCCGGCATCATCGGAACGGGGAAAATCGCCAGAATCCTTATCCGCATCCTCAAGGGTTTCGGCATGAACATCCTGGCCTACGATCCGTACCCCGACCAGCGCTTTGCGGAAGAAGCCGGCATTACGTACACCACGCTGGACGACCTGTACGCCCGGTCCGACATCATTTCCCTGCACTGCCCCCTCACCCCGGAAACGGAATACCTGATTAATGCGGACTCCATCGGCAAAATGAAGGACGGCGTGATGATCATCAACACGGGACGCGGCAAGCTGATTAATACGGAAATGCTGATTGACGGCCTGAAATCAAAAAAAGTGGGGTCCGCCGGCCTGGACGTGTATGAAGAGGAAGGGGAATATTTTTACGAAGACAAGTCCGACCGAATCATTGACGACGACACCCTGGCGCGCCTGCTCTCCTTCAACAACGTCATCCTGACCTCCCACCAGGGCTTTTTCACGAAGGAAGCCCTGCACAACATTGCGGAAGTCACCCTGCACAACATCCGGGACTTCCTGGAAGGCAAGCCGCTGGCCAACCGCGTATCGCGCCAGTCACACTGAGCGCACCCGGCACCTGCTTCCGTGAGGGGAATGCGCGCGGCCTCCCAACCGTGTTTTCCCCGCAGGGCCGCCGCCCCGGCATCCGTATGCCGGACGGCGCATGAAGTTCATGCGCCAGGGAATGCGCCCCGGCGGAGTGAGCGGAAAAGACGCCGCCGCTTTTCCGCGCTAGAGGACAGACACGTCATAGGAAACAGTCTCACCCCCCTGTTTCTCCACTACCTGCCGCCTGACCACGCGCATCACATTCCCTTCATAATCCCGGCTCTCCAGCGACCACCGCACGTTGTAAATGGCCGGAACCCGGTACACGCATTCCACGGAAAGCTCCGGTATCCGGTACGGCGGGAAGCGTGCCTTCCATTCTCTTCAGGTTCTTGAAAGCGGCACGGCAAATTTCATCCGCCTTTTCCGGATTCTCATAAGTATTCCCCGGAAGCAGGGCGTCCCGGAGCAACGAGGCGGGAAGGGTGCCGGAAAACAACAGCCTTGAACCAACCGGGAGAACGGGTTGCCGGGCATCTTGGAACAACTGTTCAACTGGAAAAACAATTCGGCGGCAATCCAGTCCGTTCCCGCCTTTCCATTCAGGCCCGGCCATCTGTTTGCGGCCACCTCCACCACTTGCAGCAAGCACGGAACGGACGGCTTTTCCCGTTCCGTCGGCGGAAGGCTCTCCATATAGGCCGCCACAGGCGACAGGCGCGTTTTTTCAGGCAGGATTACGGGCTGTTCAAAAGGTTCCTCGTCAAAGCCGTCCAGGACCTTTTCAGCCTTCAGCGCTCCCATGCCCATTCCGGACAGGAGGAAAATCAGCAAATAACGTTTCATCATCAATCATCAGGGCAGCCAGGGGGTATTCCGGCCATCGTTGATTAAATGCTCTTGACGCATGGAGAACAAGCAGCTTTTCCTCTTTCTTCCTTCTCAACATACTACTGGAAATTTCCGGAAAATTATCCGGCCCAGCGTCAAGCTTCCCAGCTGTAAAAACTCCCTTGTTAAGTCCCTCCGGAGGCCGGAGAATCGCCAGCCCTCTCGCCATTCCGGAACCATATCCGGAGGGAAGGCACGAAAAATCCTGCCCACTTTTTTATTGACGGCAACAGCGTCTTGAAGGACAAGATGAAATAGATTAACATCTGTCTTTCAACTCCAACCATCCATATCCAACATGAAACTGCTCTTAATGCTGAATGCCTCCCTCCTGCTCTGCGCAGCCGTCCAGGCCAAATTCCCGGCGGACGGACTGATTAAAACGGCAGCCTCCGGCGCCATTCAGGGGAAGACCGTCCTGATGAAGGCTGAAAATGCGGAACTTTCCAAAAGCAAGCTGGCAAAAATACGGTCCGTCAAATTCATCGCCGGCATGGCGGAAAAAGACTCCGGCGCAAGCTGGGAAATCAACGTCGCCCAAGACGGGGAATACATCCTTGAAGCCTGGTACACGTTCCCCTGGACGGCTACCGCTTCCGCCCGCTATGAACTGAAATGCGGCGACAGCGCCCCCTTCCTGTGGAATGTGCCCACTTCCGGCGGCGGTGAGGCCGATGGGGGAATCTACCATCTGGGCCGCATGAACCTGGTTAAGGGAAAACAAACCTTTACGCTCAAGAAAAAAGGGAGGGACGGCATTTACATCCGCTATATCCGGCTCATTCCCGCCTCCATCTTCCCGGTAGTCCAGCCGGCGGCCAGCGGCAAAATCACGCTCTTGCCTGAAAACTGCCTCATCACGCATGCCCTGGCAAAAGATGCGGGAAAATTCAACATCCTGTCCCACTTCAGCTCCGTCAGCTGGGACATCTTCACCAAAAACGGAGGAACCTATACGGTAACGACGGATTATGCCATTGCCGATCCCGCCTCCACCCTGTTCAAGCTGGGTTATTCCATCAATGACAAGCTGACGGAATTCACTTTTCCGGGAACCGGCGGATGGTCCCGGTTCGTAAAGCACTCCCCCGGCGTCCTTACCCTGCCGCCGGGAAAATGCACCCTGACCGTCAAGGGAATCACCAGCGGCGCGGAAACAAAGTCCATTGTACTTGCCCCCGCGCCGTAGGCGCCGGGCCTCTTTTCCTCCGGAATCCGGCTCTTTAAAGGAAAAAGGGAGAAGGAACAGCCTTCATCATTTTTCTTTACGTCTCACGCCGTCTGTGGAAGATAGGAAACGGCTTGCCTGTCCGCCGGGCAAGCCGTCTCAGCACCAGCCTGTACCGGGACTTTCCCTGCGGAAAAACCCGTTCCGGGGTTCCGCGGCCGCGCACGTAAAATACGCATCGCCCCTTTTTCTGTAAGCACAATCACTTTTCGCCGTACTTATACCATGAGCACTCCGGCCCCTCTCTCTCCCTCCGTTCTGGCTCCCAAACCTCATTATGCCGCCCTGGACGGCCTGCGCGGCGTAGCCGCCGTCATGGTGGTCCTGTTCCACATGTTTGAAGGAAGCGCCAGGGACTTCCAATTCCACACGGACCAGATCATCAACCACGGCTATCTGTCCGTGGACTTCTTCTTCATGCTGTCCGGCTTCGTCATCGGGTATGCCTATGACGACCGCTGGGGAAAGATGAGCCTGTGGAATTTCTGCAAGCGGCGGCTGGTGCGCCTTCAACCCATGGTGGTCATGGGGATGCTGCTGGGTGGAGCCCTCTTTTACTTCCAGGGGTCTGAAATCTTCCCGAACATCGCACAGACCCCCGTATGGAAAATGCTGCTGGTCATGACCGTGGGGTTCACGCTGCTGCCCGTCCCCGTTTCCCTGGATATTCGCGGATGGACGGAAATGCACCCGCTGAACGGTCCGGCCTGGTCCCTCTTCTTCGAATACATCGCCAACATTCTTTATGCCGTGCTTATCAGGAAATTCACCAGCCGGTGGCTGGCGGTCCTGGTCTTCCTGGCGGCCTGCGCCCTCATCCACCAGTGCTACACGCAGGGCAACAACATCGGCGGCTGGACGCTGGACGTGGAACAGTGCCGCGTGGGATTGACGCGGCTCATGTTCCCCTTCTTCGGCGGCCTGCTCCTGTTCCGCCTGTGCAAGCCTGGCCGGGTCAGGCACGGCTTCTGGTGGTGCAGCCTGCTTCTGGTGGGAGCGCTGGCCATGCCGCACGTGGGCGGGGCGGAAAACTTCCACCTGAACGGCCTGTATGACGCCTTCTGCATCATCGTCATTTTCCCCGCGGTGGTCTTTCTGGGAGCCAGCGACATCCCAGGCGACATCTCCTCCCGGGCCAGCCGGTTCCTGGGAAACATCTCCTACCCCCTTTACATCACCCACTACCCCATCGTTTACCTGTACCTGGCCTGGGTGCACGATGCGGAAGTGCCCTTTTCCCGCGCTCTCCCCGTGGCGGTGGGCGTCCTGTTCATCTGCATTGCCGTGGCCTACGGGTGCCTGAAGCTTTATGACGAACCTGTGCGCGCATGGCTTTCCAAACGCGTGCTGGCGCGGCGCGCACCGGAACAGCCCAGGCCGTAAAACGGAGCCCAGGGCATAACGGCGGTTCCGGGGCGCCCGGAAAACAACGGGAGCGCCGGGACAAACATCTGCCTTGCCCCCGGCGCGGCCCAGCCGGATACTGGCGGCGGTCTTCCATGGAAAAACTGCCGACATCCTCCAAAGCGCTGCGCTACCTGCCCTTTCTTGTGGCATCGGCATTCTTCATGCAGATGCTGGATGCCACCATCCTGAACACGGCCATCCCCACCATCGCCCGCAGCTTCAACAACCACCCGCTGCAGCTTCACTCCCTGGTGACGGCCTACATGCTTACCGTCTGCGTCCTGATACCGGCCTCCGGATGGATATCCGACAAGCTGGGCTCGCGCCGCACTTTTCTCTTCGCCATCTCCGTTTTCTCCGCGGGGTCCCTGCTGTGCGCCCTCTCCACCTCCGTCGCCATGATGACGGCGTGCCGCGTCATCCAGGGAATCGGGGGGGCCTTCCTGATGCCCGTAGGGCGTCTGGTCGTCCTGCGCTCCTATCCGCGCTCCATGTTCGTCAACGTTCTGAACATCGTGACGATTCCGGCGCTGCTGGGGCCTCTCCTGGGGCCGGTGCTGGGCGGCATCATCGTCCAGTACGCCTCCTGGCACTGGATCTTCCTGATCAACATTCCGGTGGGCATCGCAGGCCTGTGGGCTACCTGGAAGCTGATGCCGGACCTTAAAGCGGTCCGGGAACAGAAATTCGACTGGGCGGGCTTCTTCCTCTTCTCCTCCTCCGCCGTGCTGGTCACCATGGGCCTCTCCACCGCAGGAGGCGCAGCCGACAAGACGCGCATGGCCCTGCTCCTGTCCGCCGGAGGCGTGTTCCAGCTCCTGTACTGGGTGCTGGCGTTCCGTTCAAAGGCGCCCATCTTCAGCCCCTCCCTGTTCCGCATCAGGAACTTCGCCATCGGCATCGCCGGCAACATCGTCTGCCGCCTGGGGGGAAGCTGCCTGCCGTACTTGATTCCGCTCTTCTTCCAAGTGGTGCTGGGTTACTCCGCCCTCCAGTCCGGCATGTCCCTGATTCCCCTGGCGCTGAGCAACCTGCTGGCAAAAACGGTCGCGCCGCGCCTGCTCGGCAAATTCGGCTACCGGAACATCATGGTCGTCAATACCTTTACCATCGGGACACTGCTGGCCGCCTTCTACTTCATCAGCCCCGGCACCCACGAACTCACCCTGCTGGGCATGCTCGCCCTGCTGGGCGCGGCCAACTCCATTCAATTCACCTGCATGAACACCCTGACGCTGATTGACCTCCCCAACGCGGACGCCAGCAGCGGCAACTCCCTGCTCTCCACCATCATGCAGCTCTCCATCGCCGTCAGCATTGCCGCGGCCTCCCTGCTGCTGGACAGCTTCGGCGGCCATTCAGCCACTTCCGGAAAGGCCGTGGAAGCCGCCTTCCACGCCACCTTCGTCACCATCGGCGCCATTGCCGCGGCCAGCTCCTTCATCTTCGCCCTGGTGGATAAAAACAAGGGCATCACCCGCAGACGGAAAAAAGCGGCCTGACGCGCGGGAACGCGGCCCCCGCCTCTGTTCAGGAACAGGAAACGCTGTCCCCCGTTTCAAGGGAGCAGCACTGCGCGAACTGGGCGCGGGACTCTTCCAGGGTAATCGGCTTCTTGTCCGCCCCCAGCGCCACGTAAACCAGCTCCGCCTCCGTAATCTTGGCAATATTATTGCAGAGCTTCGTCAGGCGTTCCGCGTACACCTCCACCTTTACGGTGACGGAGGTGCGCCCCACCTTGATAATCTCCGTATAAAAGGAAACCACGTCGCCCACCAGCACGGGAGCTTCAAACGTCAGGCTACTGACTGCACGCGTCACGATGTAGCGGCTCAACGCATAACGCATGGCCGTATTGGCTCCCGCCAGGTCCACTTGGCTCATCACCCAGCCGCCGAACACTTCCCCGCTCTGATTGGTGTCCGCAGGCATCGGTTCCACGCGCAGGGCGGGAATGCGTCCCTCCGGAAGCTGGGTATGGTGGTATGTATTTTCCATAAATAAGAACAATTATAAATTAACGGGCTCATGCTCATCTATCCCGGCCCTCTTGTAAAGAGCAAAACGCGGAAACGGAAGGCGGACAGCCCCGGAGGATTCCTCCAAGAAAGGAGAATACGTTTTCGCAGGACAATAAAGTATTGACGATAGATGTGTTATCAGTTTAAAAGGAACCATGCGGATTCCTCCTTCCCCGCCCATTGCCCTCGTCTCCCTTTCCCTGCTGGCCGTGCCGGTTTCCATGGCTGATACAACAGACTCCGGAACCTCCCCTTCCATTCAAAATGAGGGAAAAGAAAAAAAGGCGCCTCAATTCAAATTCACGCTGAGGGAATATACCCATCCCGGCGGAGAAGCTACCTGCGTGTTACGGGACAGTTCCTTCCCTTATCCCAAAGACTACATGCTGCAGGATTACCTGGCGGCCCTGGAGCAATTCCTGAAAGAACAGCAGGCCAGGGGAATGCCGCTGGAAAAAATCACTTGCTTTTCCACGCCTTCCCTGGGGCGGGCAAAGGACGTCCAGGAAAAATTCAAGCAGCTGGCGAGGGAGGGGAAAAGCCGTGTCTCCAAAAAGGACGGCCATTACATGAGCCTCTGCGTGAGGCTGGTACGGGAGGAAAAACTGCTCGCCCCCTACAGGGAAACCTTCAAGCGCTTCGGATTGGAGGTGGACGACACCCTTTTTGGAGAATCCAAAATGGCAAGGGCTCCCTTGGACGTGCCGGGAAGAAAAACCCCCGTCTATTATTTTACGGGAGGGATGGTGAACCTGAAGCTGGCTCCCCTGAAACCGCTGGAACAAAAGGCTCCATAAAAAATAAAAATGCGCCGGGACAAGCCGCTTTTACACCGGACGGTTGAATTTGTGCGTCTTATCCCGGCCTTTTTTACAATGGCCCGCAAGGACGGTTGTCCATTCCTTATGGACCGCGACCATGAACCCAAAATGAAAAAAGTGGACGGGGAGGAACATCCCGCTTCCGACTTCGCCTATGTTCCCGACCCGGAAAAGCCCTCCACCTGGAAACTGCCGATTTTCAACATGCATCATGTAGGGGGCGCCCTGGCCGCCATGACCAGTGACTACCGCGGCAATCCCGTGGAAATCCCGGAAGGAGACCGCCACGCCGTCATGAAAAAAATCCTGGCCCGGAAAGCGGAGCTGGAACAGGAAGAAAGCTGACCCCGGCTTCTTGCATTCCTTTTTTCTTCCGCCTGGAAACAAGCCGGGAAGGATGGCTTTCTCCCCCGGCTCCCTTGATTCTTCGCCATCCGGCAGGGTAAAACCTGCCGGACTTTTTTTGTTCCGCCGCCTGCTGCGTGCCGCGGGAAGCTCCGCAATTGTTCCCCCCGCTTATAAAAGCGGCAGACCTTCACCTCTTTTCTCCTCTTTATCCATGTAATGGCATGGCCTTCCACCGCCGCCTGTGATAGAATCCCTCCACCCCTTATTCCGGGAAAACGGGAACGGCGCGGCGTTCAGCCGCCTTTTCCCGGACAACAGCTGCCGAATTTCCCGCAAAGGCGGAATACCCGGAACGCCATTCCTTCCTCTTTAAACGCCATGACCGGAGAAAAAGTGAAAAAATGCCTTTGGCTCTTCTGGATCAACCTCTTTATCGGGGCATTCACGTTCGGGGGCGGCTACATTGTCGTGCCGATGATCAATAAATACTTTGTCTGGAAAAAACGGCTGTTTTCCAAAGAGGAGCTTCTCTCCATGGCCGCCATCGCGCAATCCACGCCCGGAGCCATTGCCGTCAACCTCTCCGCGCTGGCGGGGCACCGCACCGCAGGCATGGCCGGAGTCATTTGCAGCTGCCTAGGCGCCATCATCCCGCCGCTGGTCATTCTTTCCATCATCACCGTCTGGTATGACGCCTTCAGTTCCAATACCGCCGTGGAAGCGGTCCTCCGGGGAATGCAGGCAGGCGTGGCGGCCCTCATTGTGGACATAGTCGTGGACATGTGGCAGATGATCCTGCGCAGAAAATCCGCCCTGCTGAACGCGCTGGTTCCGGGCGCGTTCCTCGCCAGCTTCGCCTTTCACGCCAACATCGCCGCCATTCTGGCCGTGTGCTGCCTCCTGAGCCTGTGGCACGTCCGGAAAACGCTGGGAAGGAGGGCCGGATGACTCAGGCATTATGGCAGCTTTTCAGCGTCTTTCTCCAGATCGGAGCGTTCAGCATCGGAGGCGGCTACGCCGTCATCCCGATGATCCGGGACCAGGTGGTCATTCACCAGGGCTGGATTACCCAGAAAGTTTTTACCGATATCATCACGATTTCCCAGATGACGCCAGGCCCTCTGGCCATCAACACCTCTACCTTCGTCGGGCTGCAAATCGCCGGCATTCCCGGCGCCGTGGCGGCCACCCTGGGATGCATCATTCCCGGCGTGGCGGCGGCGCTGCTGCTGCACCTTTTCTTCCAAAGGCATAAAAAATCCGCTTATGTTTCCGGGGTGCTGGAAGGGCTGAAAGCGGCTTCCGTGGGCCTGATCATGTCCGCGGGCGGCACCATCCTGCTGCTGACCTTCTGCGGCACCTTTGACTGGCACGCCATCGCGGAAGTGGACCTCCCGAGCATTCTCCTGTTCGGCGCGGCCCTGTTCGTCCTGCGGAAATGGAAAATGAACCCCATCCTGCTGATGACCCTGACGGGAGTGGCCGGATACTTCATTTACGGACTGTCCTGAAATCCGGCGCGGACGCGCTGAAAAACGGAGGAAGGTTCCCGCCCTGCCTCGGAGCAAATAGGATGAAAGGATCAAATCATTTGATCATCAAGCGGGTTAATCAGCACAACATAGCGGCTTTTCCCGAAAACGGATTGGAGAAATTCAACAGGATTCAAGGAAGACCAGTGAATGAACGGCTCTATCAGGATGAATGGAAATAACATTCAGAATAATCCTATATAAGTGAATATCAATGACATGCTGAAATAAAAGCATGTCTTCCCTTGAACAGGCCATCCAAATCCCGGTCATCACGGATAGGAAATGCGGAACACCGGAGAAAGGGACGCAGCCAGCTATCTTACGCATGGCGGGCGGCGCCTTCCTTCTCCCGGCAGTTTCACGCCAAAACATGACTGATGAAAAAATGAGCACTAAAGACATTCACGAAATGCAGGACCCGCGCGACGAATTCCGCCAGGAAGGGTATGAAAAACAGCAGCAGAAAGCTCCCGGGCTCCAGTCTGAAATGGAACCCGTGCCGGACGCCGGAGAACAAAGCTATCATGGCTGCGGCAAGCTCCGTGGACGGAAGGCCCTGGTCACGGGGGGAGATTCAGGCATAGGCCGTGCGGCCGCCATTGCGTATGCACGCGAAGGAGCCGACGTAGCCCTGAACTACCTTCCCGAAGAACAGAGCGATGCCGAGGAAGTGGCGGAGCTCATCAGGAAGGAAGGGCGGAACGCCGTCCTGCTGCCGGGCGACCTCAGCGATGAAGCCTTCTGTCAAAAACTCGTCAGGGACGCTCTGGAAAAACTTGGCGGCCTGGACATTCTGGCCCTGGTGGCCGGCAAGCAGGTAGCGATGGAGGACATTCAGGACATTACCACGGAGCAATTGACCAAGACATTTGAAGTGAACGTTTTCTCCCTGTTCTGGATTGCCAAGGAAGCCCTTCCGCACCTCAAGCCGGGAGCGAGCATCATCACGTGTTCTTCCATCCAGGCCTACCAGCCCGGCAAGAACCTGGTGGATTATGCCTCCACGAAAGCGGCCATCATCGCCTTCAGCCGCGCCCTGGCCAAGCAGGTAGCCTCCAAGGGCATCCGGGTGAACGTGGTAGCTCCCGGCCCCATCTGGACGGCTTTGCAAGTGACCGGAGGCCAGTTGCAAAAGGATCTGCCGGAATTCGGGCAGAAAACGCCCCTCAAGCGGGCCGGACAGCCCGTGGAGCTCTCCGGCCTGTACGTCTTCCTCGCCTCCCAGGAATCCAGCTTCATCACTGCGGAAGTCTTCGGCGTCACCGGCGGCATGCATCTGGCCTGATACGGAAATCCGCGGCCCGGAAAAAGGCTTCATGCTGCCTGCCCGGCAACCCCGGAACCATGGCCCGTTCCCTTTCCGGACTCCCGGAAAGGGAAACTTTTGCCGCCTTCATCCCTCCGCGGAAGCATGAACTCCATTCATCCGTCAGGCAAACCCCAGCAAGCGCGCCGTTCCCGCCACCAGAAGGCACATCACAACGCCGCAGGCCGTTGGAATGGCGAAGGCAAGAACAGCCCACTTCCATTTGCCCGTCTCCTTGCGGACGGTGAGAAGAGCCGTTGAACACGGCCAGTGCATCAGGGAAAACAGCATGGTGCACAACGCCGTCACCCAGGTCCAACCGTTATTGGTCAGGAGGGACTTCAGCTCGTTCATATCGTCCATGTCCATCATGTTGTCGGAAGCCAGGTAACCCATGATGATGAGGGGGAAAACGATTTCATTGGCCGGAATGCCGAGGATGAACGCCATCAGGATCACGCCGTCCAGACCCATCAGCCGCCCGGCGGGGTCCAGCCACTGCGTGCCGTGGACAAGCAGGCTGGAGTCTCCAACGCGGATATTCGCCATCAGCCAGATGACGATTCCCGCCGGAGCCGCCACCATCACCGCGCGCCACAGGACCGCCAGGGTTCTGTCCAGAAAGGAGCGGACGATCACGCGGCCGATCTGGGGCTTGCGGTAGGGAGGCAGTTCCAGGGTAAAGGAAGACGGAGTTCCCTTGAGAATCGTATGGGACAGGAGGGCCGTTATCGCAAACGTCATTCCCACGCCCAGCCCAATCAGCAGCACCAGGCCCGCCACGGAAGCCAGCGGCTGCAACCCGGACGCCACCGTCCCCGCAAAAAACATGGTCATGAGTGCAATCAGCGTCGGGAACCTGCCGTTGCAGGGGACGAAATTATTCGTCAAAATGGCTACGAGCCGCTCCCGGGGGGAATCGATAATCCGGCATCCGGTGATGCCCGCGGCATTGCAGCCGAACCCCATGCACATGGTCAGCGCCTGCTTGCCGCAGCCGCAGCACTTCTGAAACACCTTGTCCATGTTGAACGCCACGCGGGGCAGATAACCGGAATCCTCCAGCAGCGTGAACAGGGGGAAAAAGATGGCCATGGGCGGCAGCATGACGGACACGACCCACGCCACCACTCGGTAAACGCCCAGCACCAGCACGCCGTGCAGCCATTCCGGAGCATGCGCCAGGCGGAACAGGTCCGTCAGCGCCTCCTGGCCTTTTCCAAGCAGGTCGGCCAGCCATTGGGAAGGATAATTCGCCCCCACGATGGTGATCCAGAAAATCAGCACCATCAGGGCGAACATCAGGGGATAAGCCGTCCACCGCCCCATCAGCACCTTGTCGATGCGCCTGTCGCGCCCCAGCCCCCCTCCGTCCGGCAAAGCGACCACTCCCCTGCACAGGCGTTCCGCCTGTTCCACGAACACCGCCGCCACGCGGTCGCCAAAAGAACTGCCTGAAGAACCGGCCTCCGCGGCGGCGGCCTCACGGAGAATCTCCTGCACCTCCTTCTCCTCTCTCAAACCGGTTCCCGCGTATTGCTCCAGAAGCCGCAGCGTTCCTTCGTCCCCTTCCAGCAGCTTGACGGCTGCCCAGCGGGGCGACAAACCGCGCCACGGAAGACGCCCGGCCAACATTTCCAAACGCGCCAGCCACGGTTCCACGTGCTCCCCATAGGGCAGCCGGAGGGGGGGCCGCCTCTCTCCGGACCACGCCATCCGCTGCACCGTATCAGCCAGAACGTCCAGGCCTTCACCTTTCGCCGCCGATGCCGGAACCACGGGAACCCCCAGGCGTTTTTCCAAAAGCGGGCAGTCGATGCGGATGCCCTTCCGCCGGGCCTCATCCATTAAATTGACGCAGACCACTACATTTCCCGTCGTTTCCATCACCTGGAGGGCCAGGTTCAAATCCCGTTCCAGATTGGTGGCGGAACAGACGACAATGACGGCATCCGCGTCACCGAAACAAATGAAATCCCGTGCCGCCTCTTCATCCGAAGAACAGGCCAGCAGGGAATACGTGCCCGGCGTATCCACCAAAAGGTACTCCCGGGGACCGCGCCCCACAATGCCTTCCGCGCGGACGACCGTCTTGCCGGGCCAGTTCCCGGTATGCTGCCTCAGCCCCGTCAGCGCATTGAACACCGTGCTCTTTCCCACGTTGGGAGCGCCCGCCAGGGCCACGACGGGCATGCGTTCTTCCGCCGCGCCGGAAGATCCACCCTTCTCCGTTCCGCTGTCCAGCCTCACCCGTTCTCCTTCCATGGCTGATTTCACGCGGACTTAACGGTAATCATTTCCAGATCGGAAGACCTGAACGCCATGACCGTTCCGCGCACAAGAAAAGCGACGGGGTCTCCGAACGGCCCCCGTTCCAGGCATTCCACCCGGGTGCCGGGAATCATGCCTATATCCATCAACCGCCGTCTCAAACGGCCTTCCATCCCGAGAGACTCAATCCTGGCGGTCTCCCCTTCAGGCAACTGGTTCAATGTCATTGTTAATTTTCTCCTTTCCGTTAATTGTTCATGCAGAAACTTCCACGAGGATGGCGTCAGCGGCGGCGGCAGGCAATTCCAGCCGCTGTCCTTCTTCCGCCTTCACCAGAAACGCTCCGCTGTGAGCTTCCGCCTCCATCAGGGCTACCGTTTCATGAAGATGGATGCCCAGGGAGGTGAGAAGCTCCAGCAGCTCTTTCGATTCGGGAACGCGCCTGATCACGGCCGGAATCCCTGCCGGGATGTCGGACAAGCGGGAAAGAGGCCCTTCCGGCAGCGGGCCGTCCTCCCTCCCCGGAATCCTCCTTCCGTGGGGGCACATTTCCGGATAACCGAGAAAACGGTCCAGTTTTTCCATCAAGCGGGGGGAAGCCGCATGTTCCAGCTTCTCCGCCTCTTCATGAACGTCCCCCCACGAATACCCGAGATGTTCCACCAGGAAAACCTCCCACAGCCGGTGAATGCGCACCAGCTGCATGGCGGCTTCCTCTCCCTTCCGCGTCAGGCGGATGGAGCGTCTTTCCATGCTCTCCACCAGGCCTTCCTTCTCCATCTTCCGGATAATCTCGCTGACGGAAGCGGCAGAAACACCCAGATAATCAGCAATATGCCTGTTGCCGACCCTCTCCCTGCTCCGCTGGAGCTCGGCGATCGCTTTCAAATAATCTTCACGGCTGCTGGTCATGGCTCTGATGATCTCCTTCGTTATAAGGTATACCTAACAAAATGATATTTCGCTCAAACAAAAAAGCCTCTCCCGTGTCAGCAGAGCCATTTTTTCCATCACGCAAACGGCAGGGAACGGCTTTGAAAAGGAATTAGGCGCATTCCTTCATTTCCCGGTTGTCCCCGCAGAAAGTTCCTGCTTGAATAAGGCATGTCCTTCGGCGGCACTGCTCTGTCTTTTCTTCTTTTAACGGCCCTGCTCCTTCCCACGGCGCATGGCGGCCCGCTGGATGATCCCGTCATCACCCTTGGAGAGAAAAAAAGCCTGTTCGGAGAAAAGGCGCAGGCCAATGAATACGTCAGCTATGCCCTCTACTACTGGCCGGACCCCGCCAATCCGGAAGGCCCCTACAAGCCCATTGACGGCAAAAAGAACCAACAGCTCCGCAGCATGGACGACAGCGGCAAGATGGCCGCTTTTATCGGTACGGTTTGCAGCCTGGGACGCCAGTATGAACTCAACAGGGACCCGCGAGCCGCTTCCCGTGCCGGGGAATGGCTGAGAGCCTGGTTCATTGCTCCGGCAACCCGCATGCAGCCCCACCTGAAATACGCCCAGATCCGCCCCGGACACCGGACGGAAGGCGACGGAGGCGGCATCATAGACCTTTACCGCATGCCTGATTTTCTAGATGCCCTGGCGGCGTTGAAACGCTCCGGGGCCTTGACAAAAGAGGAATGGAAGCGGGTGGACGCGTGGCTGAACCAGTACTACGCATGGCTGGCCACCAGCAGGCAGGGCAGGCATGCGCATACGCGCAGCAACAATCATTACCTGTTCTATGTGGCGCAATGCGTCCATCTGGCTCACTTTCTGGGCCGCGACAACGAAGCGCGCCAATGGCTGGCGGAAGCCTTCGCCAACATGGACCGCCACATTGCCCCCGACGGTTCCCAGCCGGAAGAACTCAAGCGGGCGGAACCATGGCAATACAGTGTTTACACCCTTCAGGCCTGGGGCTACCTCGTGCAAATTGCGGAACGCATGGGAGATAAAAACTACCGTTACCGGAAAACGGCCGCCGGGGCTTCCATCCAGAAAGCTGCGGACTACCTCCTGCCGTTCCGTACCCATCCGGAAGCGTGGCCCTGGAAAGGCTCCAGGGCAGGAACCCCGCTTCCCGCCATCTTTGAACCGCCACGGCCGGATAAGGAAAAACAGGACCGCCCTTGAACAACGGCAGCTATTAAAATTGCCTTTGATTCATTGGAAAACCCCTTGTTCGGCATCATCACGGCACCCGGAAAGAGACGTTTTCCCGGGCAACCTATTCAGTAAGGAACTTTCCGGCGGCATCTTCCCTTCTCTTCGCGGCTTTCCATTCCCACGGCGGGATAGGATTCGGCTCAACCCAAAGGCCTTTTTTGGACTTCCTGGCCTCCGCTTCAAGGGAAGCGAGTTTCCGGCTGGCGGAAAATTTTTTATAGATCCACGCCCATCCATCCTTCACCAACTCCTCATTGACGAACACCTTTCCATACCAGACTTCCCCCAAAATACGGCCGTACCTGTCATGCTGGCTGTACTTGACTGTAACCGTCTCTCCCAAAATCAGCTTTTCCAGATACTCCTTGGCTCCTTCATACCCGTTTTGCCCCCTTTCCGGCGTATCAATTCCTTCAAGCCGTATCCGGTAGGTCCGCTTCTGTTCGGGCGTTTTTTCCAGGAGAGTAATGGTATCGCCGTCAATCACGTTAATCACAACTCCCCTGATACTTTCACCAAAAGCCACGCAAGAGCTCATCAGGAAAACCAGTAGCCATCTCATAAAAAAATGATATAATTCAAAAAATTGCAACAAGCAATCATTCTTTGGAGAAAGTCTTTCCCGCACCGTCCGTCCGGTCGCAAATGAAAACAAACATCCATGGCAGCACCGTGGGAACATGAGGTTCCAGAACGTTCATTGCGCTTCCCGGCACACCACACCGCAATCCCTGAACCTATTCCGAACCTGGCCGGAGCATTGATAGGCCAGACTGCATCACTGCTCCGCGCGGAAAAGCCTGCATTCCGCTGCCGGCTTAAGGATAACAGGAAGTTTCATGCAGTTACCCATGAAACCGCTTGCGAAAACCGCGCGTCCAGCAGGGAACCGGATGCCCGGCGGCATTCAGCAGGATGAAACACGGAACCCTGTTCACTTCTTCAATTCCTCGGCAATTCTGCCGAGGTTCTTTTCCGTTGCCTTCCTCAACTTTTCCTGCTGTTTCCAGTTCCAGGCTGTTCTTTCGGATACTCCGGCCTGTTCCGCCAGCCAGCGCACGGCGCCGCTCGTGTCACAGCCCGTTTTCTTCTGGATGACTTCCAGCAGTTGAGTGACATATTTGTTCATGGTTTCCCGGGTTGACGTTATTTCGATTCCCACGCCCGGCTGAATTCGCCGTCCCGGAACAGGGCCGCAATGCCGCTGAGCTGCTTGAGGCGCAACAACTCCTCCGCGTCCATGCCGAGGTTTTTGAGTATCCACGCATCCGACATGCCCGCTTCCGTCAGTTCCTGGATAATGCTGGTCATCAGTCCGATATTGTGAGACCCACGGGCACGGTTGTGCCTGATGGTGGAGGCCATGCGGTTTCCAAGAGGCTTGTCGATAACGGCCACCGGCATCATGCCATCCTCCCGTTCGTAGATGTCGCGGTAAGTTTTCATGATCTGGCAGCGGTGGAAGCCGTCAACGATTTCATAGGTGCCGTCCTCCAGTTGATAGCAGACAATCGGCATCGTGTAGCCGTCCTCCTTGATGCTCTGGTAGAGCAGCTTCATTTCAGGCGGCGCCACACTGTTCGGGTTATAGGCATTGGAGCGGATTTGATCCAGCGGAACGCGCCGGATTTGATAAACGGGGGATTGATAGGGGGGGTTCATGAAATGTTGCGGTATTTGTTGACGGCGGCACGGCGCCGGGCAATCGCTCCCTTGGTTGGACTGAATCCGGCATATCTGCAGAAATAGTCATTTTTCATGATGCAGATGCACATGCGCTTGTAAGAGGGCACCTGCCGGAAATTGCTGACGGGCATGTCGTCGGGATAACCCATGAATTGAACGATATCGCGTCCATCGTAGCGGCCCGATTTTCCCGTCACGGCAGCCAGCGGGTAGGCCGCCAGCACTTCATCGGCGGTTCCGGGATCGACGGTTCCCCCCTGCATCCAGTACCTTTTGGATTTTTCCAGGATGTTGTTGTAGTGGGCCGCCGTCCTCGCATCCATCGTGGAAAGCAGGAATTCATAATACGATTTCCAGGTATGGCCGGGCGGCAGCTTGATGGTTTTCCAGCCCATGGCCGTCGTGCCTCCGTACAGGCCCGTAAAATTGACGCCATTGACCCGGCCGATCATGCGCGCCCAGTTGGAGGGATCGATCACTTTGTAGAGCTTCAGGCTTTCCTGGGCACAGTCGTTGAATGGGCTTGCCACCCGCATCTGCCCGGCAGTAAGGCCCGCCTGGTACAAGAGGTCATAAAGACGGTTGTAGTCAAAACCAAAGCGGGCGGTGGCCGTCCAAATATCGCTGACGCGCCAGTCATAGAGAGGGTAAACGTTGGCCGTCACGGCACTGGTCTGCGTAATCCACTTCCTGCCCTCGTAGGATCTCCTTTTTTTGCCGCGTGCCACGGCCGCGTACCTGTTGAGGCTTTCATCCGCCCGCAGCCCCACCATGACGGCGGTGGTGCCGCGCTTTTTGGCAAAATGGCGCGAGAGCTTGTCCTGGAATTCGTAGTCCACCATGCCGTGCCGGAACGGAACGTCCAGATTCCCTTCGTGAACCACATAGGGATTTTCCGGCATGGCCCGCACCCACAGTTTTTTTTTGGCGGCGTCCCACGGCGTCCAGTAAGGTTCCCCCAGGGCGCATGCCGACTGGGCCTTGATCGGCACGCAGTACCACATTTTACGGATGCCTGGGAACTGTTCCAGGAACGTCCGGGTCACATACTCGGTCGTCATCTGGTACTGGGCCTCATAATCAAGGTGGTACATGGTCAGCTTGCCCAGCAGACCGTGTTCGTCGGCGTAATTGTAGCACAGATTGAGCATGACGCCGCTGTCCTTGCCGCCCGAGAAGGCCACCAGAACATTGTCAAACTCCTGGAAGCAATAGGCTATGCGCTCCAGGGCCGCTTCATAGACGTTTTTGTCCAGGTAGGTTTTCACAATTCTTCCAGAGCCTTTCTTCCGTCACCCATCGTCAATTCCCTGCCGGGCGGAAACACGCCGGCCCGGATACTATTGACGGAGGCCATGTATTTTTCCTGAAGTTCTTTTAGCGGCTTGCAGTCGATAGGGATATCCCATGCTTTTCCAAACAGGGCTGCAACGCCTTTATGCCCGCATAAGTAAATAACATCATGTTTTTCCATGTTTTAAAATACGCAGTAGGTGATTGTTCGCTGTTTTCCTGCAACAACGCCAACCTACTCAATTATTATAGCAGGTCAATGCTTTTACTGCAATTATTTCAGTAATTTTATTTCCATTCGACTTCTTCTCAAAATACCTATGCTTTTTAGCGAGTAACGCCATTCCCGACGTTCCGCGCCCATGACGGCATGGCCACCTTCTCTTTTCCGGAGCGTCCGCATCATTTTCAGCATCAATGTTCCGCTATGGGAATCACGGCCCTGAGCCTGGGGATGCAGGAGCAATTACATCCTTGGGCGTCATGTTGAATGGACAAATTCTGCGATGACGGCGTTATGCCCGGTCTCTCGTCACGAACGTTTTTCCCAAGCGCCATCCTGCGTCCGCATTTTTCAGATTGGCGAGGCAGCCTGCTGTTCCCTATTGAAGGAAAGATATCTGGCCTTTCTTTTTCAAAAGCCCGGAAGCCTGGCGGAATACGGCTCTGCCAGTCACGCTTTGAGCAAGTTGCCAGGTTCGCCTTCAGCGTTTCATGATGCCCTCCGGCACGCCAATTTCATGCCAAGACGGAATCAAAATCATGCTTCACTATGATTCACGGCCGATTTCGCATGAATTCCGCCTTTTTCACCCTGAACCGGGCAAAAAACAACCCTCACAAGCAGTTGAACTTGTGAGGGTTAGAAAATTAATGGCTCCCCCGGTTGGGCTCGAACCAACGACCTAGTGATTAACAGAGAACTAATAAATCAACACAATACACTTATTATTATAATATTACACTTTTATCATTACGCCAATATTACGCCACAGAGAATTTTAAACGTGAAGATTTACAGCCGTTTATTATCGTTTCTCATGTTGGGTTTGCGAAAATACGTCAACCGGAAGGAGGGGCTATGATTGAAACGGCGTACCGCTTTCATCAGGCCTGGAGAAGTTCAGGATGCTTGCTGACAAGCTCCAGAAGGCGGGCGGAGGAACCGCTGGGGCGCCGCTGACCGCTTTCCCACTTGATCAGCGTCGAAAGACTCACGCCCAGCAGCCGGGCAAAATCCTTTTGAGTGACACCCCGGGATTGGCGAAGCTGGGCAATCGCGTTTTCATTGGCCCATGCACGGGACTTGCCGGGAACGATGACCGCTGCCCGGGGTTCAGGCAGGGGCGTTCCGTCCGTCAGGCAGTCTTCAACATACAATTCCGCGCATTCATCCAGATTCCGCGCTACTTCCTCCACGGTGCTTCCATGGGTGCAATCTCCATCCAGTTCAGGCAGTAAGCCGACAAAGCATTCATCCTCGTCACTCCACCTGATAAACCTTACGTAAGGACGGGCAAGCCGTTTTATTTTTTCTTTCTGGTTCATGGCTCTTCTGTTCGGTTTTCTGACTTCGTCTTCTTACGCGAACAATTTTTATCTTCTATGGCGAGTCTGGATGATTGTTCTATTCGTTTTTCTTCCGATTTAACCCGCCTTTCCAATTTTTTGATATCCTCAGCAGGGGGGAGTTTTTCTGGATGGATACCACGCCCTACCAACATCTCACGAACTCCCTTGTTGTTTTGTACATGTTCACGCGTGATATTGTGTTCTCCCATAAGGTCATTTGCTTCTACATTGTAGTTGGTCATTTCAGTAGCTAAATTCTTTGCAGCAATAGTGACGGAAGGAAGAAAATCTGCCAAAGGACGGTTGGGAGGAACGGCTAGCAGGCTCTTCATATGACTTGTTGCTTTTCCCCCAAATAAAGCTTGGTCTCCTTTGGCTCTGATTCGTCCAAAGCCAGCATCATCTACCCCTCGTTCATAAATATTTTGGGATAGACGTTTTTCGGATTCCTTGAGCTTTTCCCTTGCCTCAAGACGCGTCAGTAGGTTCATACGGTCTTGAATCAATTCCTGCCGCCTTGTTTGAACCGCAAAATAGCACTGCGCAAAAGCTATTTCCTTTTTGGACGGATCGCCGTTTTGTGCAATGAGGTAGCAGGCATAACGGGTGAGTTTATAGTCTGACACTTCCCGTTGTGCACCCTTTCCCACGACTATCATTTTGTTGACTCCAACAAAATGATCGGAGCATTGAAAGCCAGACGCTTTGCATGATTGCTTCGCTCTATCAATCGCAGTTTCAAAATTGCGCCATTCTTTGTATCCCAAATAGGGTTGTAGATCGCGGGCATACCAAAATTCCACTGACGTTTCCACATCCGTGTAAACAATGGAATCAAAATGGCTTTGCAAGATAGTTATTTGATCGTCGTTATTCATTGTTTTATCTTTTTATGGTTTTTAATATGGTAATCTCGCTCTATGCAACGGTGGCATCATCTACCGTGAGAAAAATAACACTTAGTGTCATTTTTCAACCAGTACGCGTAAAGATCATGTACCTATTTCAGATTTTACGATTCATTTCATCCCCGTGTTCTCGGCAATCCGTTCTAAGAGACGGATAATGACCCCGACACCCAGCCAGCCTAACCCGGAAAGGGCAAGGACAAGGAAAATTGCCGCAGCAAAAGTGACCTGACCGCTCCCCCCGGCCAAAAGCACAAGAGGAACGATCACGGCCAGCACAAAACAAACGATACCAACACCGCGGAACGCTCCTGCAATTTGAGAATTAGAATCTTTATTTTCTGCTGCTTGCGAACCTTCCTCCTCTTTTTTAAAGACTGATCCAAACGGTTCCCACTCTTTCCCATTTTCCGCACAAACTAAGGATTCGGTCATTATTTCTCCACGAGAATATTTTATCAATAAGTCGTGCCTAGAAAAAGGCCCTTCCGTGTTTCCATCTTTCGTGGCAACATAATATCGATCCATGCTTTTTACTATTCACAAACATGCCATACCCTCAAGTGAAAAATATGCAAAGGCATTTTCATGCATCGTCCTCCAAATGTTTTTAAGACTTGTTATCAATGACCGCTATTCCTCCGTTGTCGCTGAATAGTAATAACTTGCTTTTTCAGCGCTTCGAGTTGAGTTTTCAGACTTTCGGTTGTTTTTTGTGCCTGGTCGGCATCTTTAGCCTGCCGCTGGACAACGTTCAAGGTTTCCTGGAAGTAGCTTGTAAGCGTTTTTAGGTTTCTATTGTAAGCAATTCCCTGAGCCTTGACGGCTTCAATGAACTGTCGGCTGAGGGCTTGGCTTTCTTCCGCGCTCAATTTACCGTCGGCCATAGCTTTCTGGATTTCCGGAGCCAACTCCTTGCTTACGTTGCCGAGGGCATTCTTTACTTCTTTTTTCTGACCAGTTCGGGATAAATCCGGATTCTTGAGGGACTCCTTATATTTTTGTTTCTGTTCCTTTTCCGCCTTTTCCTGTTCACGAATTTTCTTCTTCAATTGTTCCTCCTGTTCCCGAAGCTGTGCTTCAACAGCCTTTTGCATCCGGTCTTCTTCCTCCTTTTTCTCAGCATTCTTATGTTTTGCTTCAGTATTCCTTTGTTGTGCAACGTCTCTGCGATCTTGAGCTGCATTAAGTGCGCGGCGATCAGCTAATTGCTGAGTTGCTTTTCCAAGCTCGTCCTCCGCTTTATGCTGAGCTTCCACAGCTTTCGCTTGGTCCTCCCTAGCTTTTTTCAAAGTATCATCATTGGCTTTATAGGCGTCATCTCTTGATGCCTTGGTACTAAGATCATATCCCTCTTCTTTTAGTGCTTGATCCGATGCATCCCTTTTCTTTCTTGCCGCATATAACTTCTCCCAATCAGCAAATGTAAGCTTTTCCCCATTTTCTATTTTAGCAATTTCTCCTTCAACTTGTTTCAACTCATTCAAAGAAAGAACAGGGGAGTTTTCTAACTCCGCTATACGGGCTTTCAACTGCTCTACTGATTTCCTGGCTTTTAACAATTCTCCTTCTGAGTTTCTGACGTTGCTCTGGGCCACTTCCTCTGACTCTGCCCGGTGTCTAGCATTAGCATCCATCCGTATTCCCTCCTGGACACGTTCCAGTTTCCGACGGACTTCAGAACTGTTTGGGTCTCCATACTTTCCATTGTAGAAATCTGTCTCGGCGTCCAATAGCCGAGCGCGGTCCTGTTCATCAAGGATTTTGGACTGCAAATCAATCAGACGTTGCTGTTCCCGGACGGATTCCCGTAAGGCTTCCGTTTCAATCTTTCTGTTGTCGGCAATTTTCGCCGTAATGGCATTTTCAGTTTGCAAAACAGTCTCATTGTTCAATTCGGCCTTCAGCTCATTAGCTTCTTTAATGAGCTTTTCCATGTTTTTCTTCTTTTCTTCGGCCTGCCGTTCCAGCTCGTCGCTTTTGGCCTTGAAGTGGTCAATCAGCGCACTAATGCCCGCGGTAAGCCCCTGGATCAGCAGCATGGCCCAGCCAAGCGGCCCCATGGCCGTCTTGATGGTGGTGCCAAATAGATGAATGAACGGAATGGCCCCCCGCAGGGAACTGGACATGCCGAGGATGCGCGTTGCCGCAATGGTGATTTGCCCGGCCATCCCCTTCACCTGCGTCGTGGTGAGTTCTCCGGCTTCCCCTGCCGTCTTGATGCGCCTGCCCAAATCCTGAATATTCTTCAGGGCATCCGCCTGGGCTACGTTGTCCCCCGCCTTCCGGGCCTCTTCCAGCTTGGCAATGTAGGCTTCAAGTTCGGCCTGCAATTCCTCATAGGTGGCAGAGGCGCGGCGGTTCCCGGCTTCCAGACGTTCCACCGTGGATGCGGCGGCTTTCTGCTTCCGGGCTTCCGCATCTTCCGCCTTGTCCGCTGCCTTGTCGGCGGCGTCTATTTCCTTGTTGTAATCATCGATGATCTTTTGCAGGTTTTCGTCAAGGCCATCCCCCCACTTCGCCCCAAGGTCCAGGTTGGAGGCCCTGTCGTTGAGGACTTCAAAGACGTCATCCACCTGTTCCAGTTTCTTCCGAAACTCTTCAGAGGTCAGAACACCGTTGGTTACTTCGTCAATGAAACCAGTCAAACCGGGGTTGTCGTCAAAGGCAGCCTTCATCCGTGAACCGGCAGCGGTCAGCGCATCGGCGTATTCGTCAAGTTTGGTCCTGGCGTTTTCCAAAGCTCTTTCCTGTTCCGGCCCTATGCCCTCATTCATGGCGGTGCCGGTTTCTTTGGCAGCCGTCTTGGCGTTATTCAGTGCAGTAGTTACCTGGTCAATGGCGTCCGCGCTTTCTCCGGCTCCCTGGGCCGCTTCCCGGGTCTTGTTGATGGCTTCCGCAGTCTGGTCGGCTCCGGAGGTGTCGGCGGTCGTCCTGATGTTGATGTTTAGTTCCTTGTCTGACATATCGTTTATTTATTGGTTGTTGAGATTCAAGCGGGCGTCGCAAAGGGCGTGCATGACCTCCCAGCGGGAGGATTGGGGAATGTGGGGAGGCCGGGGGTTGCCGACGCTGACCACGTCATAGGAGCGGGCGTAGTCCTCCGGGTCCGTTGTGACGCTGTCCCAGTTCCACCAGGACCAGCGCCCGGCCCGGTTGCTGGGCGTCCACGGACTCACCAGCCGGACGCGGTCATCTCCGCACAGGTCAAAGACGGTCCGGGAAATCGTCAAATCCTCCGGGGCCAGCGGTAGCAAGTCACGTTCCTGCAGGACTGCGTCCGCCAGTCTGGCCGCCCGTCCGCTCATGGCGTAGGCAAGCCCGTGGGCCTCCCGGACACCGTAGCCGCACGAATACCAGTCCAGGCCGGCACCGGGCATGCTTTCAATCCAGCCGCCCGACAAAAGAGCTGTATCCGAGTCAATCTTGACGACGATGTCATCATCCGCGGCGCCCCCGGCCAGCGTGGAAATAATCCCCCGGACGCATTCCGGGCCGCGCAGGTTGCCGTTGCGGGGGAAGCTGCTCTGACGGTACCGCGCCCCGTAAGCCAGGAAGGCCCGCCTGACGTTTTCCGGCACCGGGGCGGCGCTGTCATCCACTACCGTGACCAACGCCACGGGAAGGGCCGTTCTGGCGCACCGGACGCAGGCAATAGCCTCGTTCGCATCTCCGGCATACGTAAAAATATAAATCCTGATCATGACTTTCCGGAGGGGCCGAAGGTTCCCGGGTGTATCTGCAAGTAGACCGTCCCCGCCTGATGCTGCACCACCTTGTTGCCGTCGATGGTGGCAAGGTGGAAAAAATATTCATAAGGAGTCTGGCGGTCCTCTTCCCCCAGCTTCACAGGATCGGTAACCCCGCCGACCGCAGAAAGATAGGAACCCATGTATTTGGCGTCTTTATCCAACTGCACCTTCAGCCAGACTTCCCCGGAGGTGGTGGGGCTTTTCACCCAGCCCCCGGAGCCGGCGCCCTCCGGCAGCATGCCCCCGATGTAGTTGCCGGCATACATGGCCTTCCCCTGGCGAATGTAGGCTTCATCCACCCTTCCGGCGTCGTTGTAGGCAAGCCGGCACTGGAAGCCGACTTCAACGGCGCTTGTCCCCATGGCCGGGGACTCCTGGGCTTGTCCGATCTTGACGGACGGCCCCACGCTGGGGAGCTCCGGCTTTTTGTCGTCCATGTCCGGGCTGGGGATGGTCCCGCCGCCCGGTCCCACGCCGCCCGCGGAACCGTCGCCGGAAGACGTGGAGGCGGACGCCTGGGAGGTGTTGCGGAGGGCATCGGCGAGCTGCTTGCTTTTGTCAATGGAGTCCTGAAGGGAAAGCTGTTCCGCGGCCCCCACCGTCACGTCAGACGCTCCCGTCTTGAGGTCGAGGGTAATCTCCTGGATGACGGAACGCATGGTTTCCCACTCGCACAGCCCTCCCGTGATGGAGAGGCGCCCCCCGCAGACCTGGTCAAAGTCGTCGTGCACAGTCGCGGAGCCGTCATAGGGCATGATGCGGGTCGCCTTGTAGATACTCTCCGTAAATTTGACGTACAGGGCCGCGGAATTGTAGTCCCCGTCGTCTCCCGGGTTGCCGGGGTCAACCGGACCGTCCCCGTTATCCAGGTATTCCACCGTTCCCTTGTCGTCCATCAGGTACCGGGCATGGGCGACGTTGGTCGTCGTCACCTCAAACGGGATCAGCCCTATCCAGCGGTCGCCGCCGTCCGTGCGCCCGGCAAATTCGGGAAAATACTGCTTGGCCGTGGCGGGCGGGTCCGTGGCGCGCAGCCGGACGTCAACCTTGACCTTGCCCCACTTGATTTTTGAGCTCTTGCCGTTGATTTGGCCGCCTATAAGTTCATGGGAAATGGCGTTGCGGTCATAGCCCCGGTGCTCTGCGTCCGCGGGCGTGATAGGTACCACTGTCGGGAGGTTGGCAACTTCCAGGTTGGCGCAGTCCGCCAGGGCCGGCACCCAGCGCTTGACGCGGGCCAGCCATTGAGCTTTTGCCGCGGGGAATTTGTCACCCCTGACGGTCATCCGGGGAGCGTCATAGCCCAGCGTCCCAGTTTCCACGGGCTCATGCTGGCCGGAGGCGTCCGACACATTGAGCCCGCCAGGTACGTCCACCTCCGCAGTGACCACATAAGGCTGGGACAGGGACGCCCCCGGAGGGTAGACGGCCACGGCTCGCTGTACATTGGTGCCAATGGAGGCGTTGCAGGTCAGCCCTACGGCAGGGGGCACCAGGTCGGGCCGCGCCTTGAGGGAAAGGGTGCTCACGTCCACGGCGGACAGGTCAAGCACCACGTCCGGCAGGTTGGCATGATCGGCGATGACCAGCGTGACAGCGTCGTCAGAGCCGTATTCAAACCACGCGGCCATATTGGGGCGCCATTTTTGAATCTGGATAAGCAGGGAGGCGTAAGTCTCGGAAGAGTAGGCAAAGGGTATCAGTTCGGCGTCCTCGTCAATCCGAAGGTCATACCTGATGGGAACCAGGGCCGTTTTGATGGCGTGGTCCAGGATGCCGGACAGGGCGTCCTTGATTTTGGCCGTGGCCTGTTTGACCTCGCTCCCATCGGTGCCGTATCGATATGAGGCAAAGATTCCGCGGGAGCGCCCATCGCTGAAATATTGGATGTTGGCGAGATTCCACCAGTAGTCATGAATTTTGATGTCCCAGCTTTCGGAGGTGCCGTCCAGGGAATGCTCCGGGTTGATGACCGGGCCAATGAGCAGGGTTTTCCCGCGCCAGACGACTTTCACTATTTCCCCCTCTTCGTAGGGACAGGAAGAAAAGCGGTCTACGGGCACACGGAAGGAGACGGAGGCGCCCCCGAAGGAAAGCCGGCTGTAGGTGGGGCTTTCGGCGATGTCCAGGAATTCGCTGCTGGAAACGTCAAGGGTTTTCATAGGGGTTTGCCAAGGGTGAAGTTGTAGGAGACGATGAAATACAGCCCTTGAATCTTGGGCTCGGCATCGGTGATGACGGCCTCGAACCGCTGCTCATGGGAACCGATGCAGTCGGCCCATGCCAGGGTTCCCTTCCCCGCCGTCTTCCATTCGTTGAGCCATTCATAAAAGCTCCTCCACGCGTCCATGTGGGAATCACATTCCCGGACGGTGGAGATGGAGAAGGACATGGAAAGGTTCCCGAAGGCATCCAGGCGGGGAAACGGACTGTTGATGATGGGAGTTGCCGAGGTGCCGAACTGGACCGGGAAAGCGTGTTCCGGCAGGGCATCGAGCAGGCATTCCCCGGCGCGGACGACGGGGCGCCCGTCAAAAGTAACGGAAAAAGGAGTTTCAGTCGTTTCCATGTCTCAAAAATGGTAAAGGGAATACGGGCCGCCCCTCCCCATGCAAAGAACCAGAGGGGCGGCCCGCGTGTCATGCCCCGGCAGAAGCCGGGAAAGCGATTTCCTCGGTGGGCGTCAGGGAATTCAGCACGGAAGGAATAACCTCAAGCGTCAGTTTCGGCGTGAGCAGCTTGTTATTTTCCGTGGGGAGTTCCACCTTGAGCAGCGCTGCCACTTCCAGGACCATGATTTCCTTCTTGTCTTCCTGGTACTTGGTGAGGCGCGCCCATACCTTTTGCCCGTAGATGTTGCGGGAAAAAGGCTGCACTTCCTTCCCGGCTTCCAGCTTGTCGCACTGATAGATGACCTGCCAGCAGACCGGGTTGATTTCCGTCGAGTTGATTTCGATGGTGTTGCCCGTCACCTTGGTGTTCTTCCGCGTCACATACGAGGTCGTATCGCGGGAAAACACCGTGCGGGCGTCGTCTTCGGTGGTCGGCGTGATTTTATAGTCGATCACTTCATTGGCGACCATCCAGGCGTCGGAATCCTTCGCCGGCTTGAAATGCTCGTCAACGGTATCGGTGCTTTCTCCGCTCGTGACCGTCGTTCCGAACGGGCACAAGTCGAGAAACGTACCGACAAGCATTTCCTTGTTGTATAATTCTGACATGATATTTAGTTTCTTACGTAGTCAATAAGGGTCACGTTCCCGTCTTTCTTGTGCTGTTCAAACACGTCTTCGGGGATGTGGACGATCCTTCCCCGCGCGGCAATGCCGTGAGGGAGTTCCAGCTTGTTGACGACAACCCGGCATTTGACGATGCGGGGCGCCGGAGTAGGGGCGGCCTCCTGGGCCGCGGGGGTGGTGGTTTTAGTTGCCATGTTTGATGATCAGGGTTGTTTCCATCGTCAGGACGATGGATTTTTTCAGTATTTTGGCCGGGGCGGCAGGTTTGGAGTTGGTGACGATCACTTCCGTCATCATCAGCCGGGCATGGTTGCGGCGCCATTTGTGAAAGCCCGCCTGGATGATGTCGGCAAGGTCGTCGGCGTCCCAGCCGTCGCCATCCAGAAGAGGGTTGCTCTCAACGGTGACATGCCATTTAGCCGTGTTCTTGCCGCCCTTGCTCAACTTGTCCGGCACGATTTCCGGACGTTCCATGATGATGACGGTTTCCAGGGAGCCGGTTACTCTCTTGATTTCTTCTTCGAGAGAGCCTTCCCACGCCTTAATGATGATTTCCGGGTCTTCTCCGTCGTTGGCTGCGGTGCAAATCTCCGCGGCCCGCTGGTAGAGGACTTCCGCAAATGCAATGACGGGCGATTTCTTCAGGGCTTTCTTCATATGGGGTTGCTCCAATCCTGGTGTTTTGGCCCTCCGTAGATGACTTCCCGGCGCTGGTCTCCATCGTAGGGGGCTAACTCAACTTCACAGGCAGCCACGGCGCGGAGTTTCGCGCGGGCGTCCTGGTATTGAGCCGCCCGCGCCGTCCCCTGAAGGGATTCGTTGGAGCCCGGAACGGAGCTGGTGACGGCATCCCGCACTAGAATGCAGGTGGTGAATACCAGCTCCGCGGGAACGGAGCTGGTATTCAGTGCAATCCTGGCATTACGGGGGCAGGAGTTGACCGCCGCCGCCACGTCGTTGCAGACCTCGCGGATAATGTCGCTGATTTTGTCCTTGGCAATGGATTTGATTTCCTTGTCCTGGCAATAGCGGCTGACCGTTTCCGGTGTGATTTCAACGAGGGCCATTATCCAATTTTGGTTATACCTTGACGGCAAGAACGGCTTTCTGTTCCGTGTTGTCGCCAGCGGACGTTTCAGCCACGATTTTCAGGCGCAGCCAGGGGCCAGCCTCCAACGGGATACGCATGAGCACTTCGCCAGCGTCGGCGCCGTTGCTCTCGGCGCCCGTCGCGGTCAGCTTCGGGGCGGCCAGTTCTGCCCATTCGGCGCCGTCTTCGGACGATTCGACGGTGAGTGTCATCGTCTTGCCGGCTGCCAGCGCGGGAAGCGCTTCATGCGTCAGGGAAATGACGGCGCTGTCAATGCCGCCCTTCTGGCCGATGTGAATCGGGTCAGACGTGACCGTCTTCCCGGTTCCCGGCATGTTCAGGCGGATGGTGAGCGCTTCATCATTGCGGTACATGTTTTTCATCATGTGGTGTGTTTCTCCTTTCTATGGGTGAGGGTTAGTTCTTGAGGGCAAGGGAGCTGCGGCGGGCGCGGAAGAAGTCTTCTGCAAACGCGGCGCGGACGCTGGCCGTGGATTCGTCGTCAAGCAAGGAATCCACTTCCAGAATCTTGATTCCCATGACGGAATCAGGTTCAGGAGCGATCATGCCCGTTCCGCCGTTCCCGGTGGTAGGCGTGAGGGTTCTGGATTTCTGCAATCCCAGCTTCACATTGCCGTTCATGACCACGTAGGAGATCATGCCGCGCAGGGCAGCCGGGAACAGGCTCTTTGCCTTGGCGACAAGCTCGTCGGTCAAGGGATTTTTGGAGCTGATGTTCTTGATGCGTGCCACGGCAAACGGAGATTCCACCGCAACGCCCGTCCAGCCTTCAAGGCGGGAGGTATAGGCTCTCATGGTTCCGGATTCCCCGTCCTCTGTATTCCGGGCTACGGTCTCTTCCTGAATCGGAGACATGCCGAGGGTCTTTTTGTTGCCCCAAATGGAGTGCAGGAAGTCGTCTCCCAGGATGACCAGATAGGCGGACGCCCCGGAGTTGTCGGAGCGGTTGGCTTTCGAGTCTTGCTGCTTGGACGGGTCCGCGGAAATGGTCATATAGTTCCCCATCTGTTCAGGGATGGCCGGGAACACGTTTGCCTGTTCCGGGAGCCTGTACCACATCTGCAAGGCAATGGAGGCCATGGCGCCCGCCGTGATGCTGCGGGTTTCCTTGGTGAGCAATTGTGCACCCTTGGCGGAGCTGGTTACGATGGACTTGTCCACCGCAATAGGGCCGTCAATGTAGTAGCATTTAACGGTCTTATTGGTGTATTCGGTCGTCAGGTTCCTAGCTCCGGCATTGGCTGGACGGAATCCGATGCGGGGAATGCCGGTAGGCATATTGATTTCGTACTGCGTTCCGTCAATAATGGTAACGGGGAACGCGGTCACTTCCGGAGAGGCAAGCCCAATGGAGCGGACCGCTTCAAGGGTCTTGATAGACCCGGTTCCTTCTTGCTGAAGCACGTCCAGCAGGGTCATGTATTCTTTTGCGGGCATATTACTTGTTCAGGTTGTTGAGTTCAGATTCAAAGGAGCTGCGGAGGGCGGCGGTTCCCGTGACGGGTTCCTTCTTGCCTCCGCCCGTCTTGCCGGCTTCCACGTCATCAAACGCGGGGTTTTTCACCAGGGCGTTGAGTTGCTTGCTGGCGGCAACGTAGTCTTCCGTCAGAGCGCGCTCCCAAAAGGCTTTGGTAGCTTCATCCTTCGGGGCGATCTTGCCCGCGGCAATGGCGTCGGCAACGTCCTGAGCGGCGCGTTCCTTCATCTGCTTCTTGGATGCGGCAATTTCTTCCTGGCATTTCTCCAGCTCCTTCTTGCTTGCTTCCAATTCGTCGGAGCTGGCCTTGCCTTTGTCTTGCAGGGCCTTGATGCGCTCCAACGCGATAGCCTCGGCATTTTCAGCCTTGGCTTCTTCCTCGGTCAAAATGCCGAGGGCTACGAGTTTGGTAATGTCCATGTCTCGGTTGGTTGTATTGTTGTCTTGCTGGTCGAGGCCCTCCTTGGGCTTCTCAAGGTCTCCATTGTCGCCCGGTTTCCCGGGGTCTTCAACGTCGTCAAAATGGGCTACGTCGCCCTCCGTCCGGCTGGCTGCAATGCGTTCGATGTCGTCAAACGCGGGGTCATTGACCAGGGAGCCCACCTCAATGGATTCCGGCAGCAAGCCGAGGATTTCCCCGGTTCCCTTGTCGCGCCGGAAGCGGGGGCTGTGGTAACCGTAATTGCCGCCTTCCACGTCCGTTCTCCCTTTCTCCGTCCATCCTTCCAGTTCCAGCACGACGCCTTTTTCTTCATCCCACACAAACCGCGCCGGCTTGTAGGAGGCGGGGCCCATCTCATGATCATAGAGGCCAACCGGTTTGACGTTGCTGGATAGCTTGGCTTCCAGGTCGGCATTGAGACGGGAGACGCAGTCAGGCGTTACCCGCACCACGCACGTTCCCGGCTGGCCGTTGAGAGAGCACTTGATCGTGTGCTCCCCCTTGGGCGCCCACAGAATAGCCATGGGAGCCTTGCCGTTGTTGTCGGCTACAGTCGTTATAAGCGTACTCATGCCTCCATGATGGGGCACGGAAACGGTGCAGGACAATAGCGGCAAAATGGGCTACAAAGTCCTGTCAATCTATCCAGTCTCCGGAGCTGTCCCCGTTGTCAAGCATGGCGTCCATGAAGTGCTTGAACGCTACGCCCGTGAGTTCTTCCACGTCCGGGAAAGCATCCGGCCATGGTGAAAAGGTCTGGGATTTCTTGAGCTTGTAGACGGCACGAACGCCGCCGTGCCCATCCGATTCAAAAAGGTATCCCGGTTCCACTCCGGAGCCGGTCATGCTGTTGCGAAGGTTGAGGATGCTTTTTCGCAGGGTGAAGAGCTTGCGGCCCGTCATGGAGGCGTAAGCGCCGGCGCGGACGCCGTGCGCCTCCGGAATGACGGGAATGGTCAACGCCTGGGCCCGCTTGGCCGTCACCGTCCCGCCGTAGATTTTCAGCAGCAGAGATTGTGCAAGGTCAAGCCGGTCCCCTCCGCTTCCCTCCCCCGCCTGCCCGGTGAGGTAGACGCGAGCGCCGTCCGCCGTCGTCTCGGCAAACCAGTTCCGGGCAATGTCATTGGCCCATCCGGTTTTTTTCCGGCCCGGCCCGTGGGTCGGCAGAGACGTGTTTTCAAAGTGTCCGGATTCCGCCTTTTCCCTGTACCAGGACGAGAGCCAGCTTTTCACCCCTTCCCCCATGCGTTCATTGGCTTCCGCCAGGATTTCCGGGGCAGCCATTTTTTTCACCTCGGCAATCACCGGGTCAACGCCGTTCAAGTCAATCGTCAGGTTCATATTTCGTCTTCGGTCCGGTTGATTTCCCACCCCTTCCGGTAGGCTTCCGCTCCGGCTTCCCACAGCGCTTCTTGCAACAAATCATCATCGGTGAGGTCCATGTCCGGGAGGCGGGCAAGCACGGCGGCCAGTTCTGCCCGGAATTCGTCGTCAGAAAGCCCTGATTGAGCCTTGCCGATCAGTTCCCGGACAAAGGCCACGCACGGAGCAGCCCATGCCTGCAAGATGTCTTCAGCGGCCTTTTCCGCGTCCTGCTCCAACTCGACGGCCAGGGCGAGCGGAGCTAGTTTTTTCCCTCGGCAGCCGCTGCTTCAATGGCGTCCCCGTACTGGCCCGGAGCGGAACCGATGGACGGGGCTTTTCTCAAAACGGCTTCACCTTCCCGGGGCTTGGGGATTTTGACGATGGCACGGGCAAATTCTTCCCCGACGTCCATCACTTCCGCCGCCTTGGAAACGGTTTCCAGGGCTTCCGCGTCAATGCCGCGGATGGAGGGGACAAATTGAGGGAGCCGGGAGGGAATGCGCCCGTAGTTAAGGCGGATGATAGCCGGGATAAGTTGGGAATTGAGGATATTTGCCACGGCCTGCCCCACGTCTTCAATAACCTCTTTGCGGATGCCGGCATGAACTTTGCCAAGGGCATACGCCCCGCCGTCCCCCTTGGAGCTGGTCAGGCTTTGACCCAAAATGAGATTGTCGCATTGTTCGTCCGCCAGTTTGATCAAATCCGCCTGGGGCAGCCCGTTGGCCCCCTTCACGGCATCGTGGAGCTGAAACTCTAAATTTTGCGTGGAAACGGCCCAGCCTCCGGAGCCGAGGTTTTGCAGCATTTCCGCAGCCTCCGCCTTGGCCTTTTCATCTCCCCTGACCTTGGCCGTGCGGAAGGGGATGCCGAAGAGCTCGCAGAACGTCATCAACCAGGGCAACCCGTAGCAGGCAGCCCCAAACCAACCCACCAGACACCGGAGCTTGGCGCCAAAGATGGGGTGAAATACGTCGGTCTTGTTCAGGCCAATCAGGAACTTGTCCGGGGGGAACTCTTCCCCTTCCAGGTCGTTTTCCAGGCCATTGCGGAAAAGGAGCAGGCGGTCCTTCTTTCCGTAGTTGTATTCCCACGCGTAGAATTGAGCGGAAAGAGGCTCATAGCACCGGGGATAGATAATATCATCCGCCGCCCATTTGATTTGATGAACGGTGTTGCCGCAGGTGAGCATGTAGGTCAGGGATTTAATCAGATCGTCCGCCCCCTGCTCTACTGTGTCCGGTTCCGGTTCAGACCGCCAGAAGGCGGATTCGACGAGCTCCGCCATTTCCTGCGCTTCCGGCGTCGGCTTCTGTCCTTTTTCCGTCCAGGGCATGACTGTCCACTCCATGCGGGCAACAGCGCTTGCTATTTCCCCGAGATTTTTACGCAAGCGCGGCCATTTTTCCAGCATAGCCATGAAGAGCTGCTCCTGCCTGTCCAACTGCCCGGAAGCAATGGAGTCTTTCAATGCCTTCAGGGCTTTCGGGTCAAGCTCGGAGGCGGGCCAGTGCTTGAATTTGTTGTCGGCAAACGGAGAAACCAATATTTGAACCGCTTCTCTCACCTTGCCGCGGAGTCTTGGAAATAATGCCATGGACGGAAAAAGGGAGAAGGATTAAACGAGGGAACGGGCAACGCTGTAGGCGTCATCACAGCGGCGCAGCCAGCCGCACCCGAAGGTTGGGAACTGCTTGCAGGAGCGATAAAACGTCTTGCGCTTTTCCTGCAGGCCAATGAGGAATATCGCTTCATCCGTGCCGGCCAACTGGTCCTGTAGCTCCTGTCTGGTCTTGGGTCCAACAATGCCGTCCACCGTGAGCCCGGCGCCGTGGATGTTCAACGCGCGCTGAAGTATCTTCCCGGTGTTCTTGCTACCGGAATTGAAATAATGGTCCCGCAGGATGAATTCCGTAGCCGGGTGGGCATCGGAGCCAATCCAGGCGCGGACCGCGGCGGTATTGTCCAGGACGTACTGAAGACAGCCCTCCCAGGCTTCTTCCCGCTTTCCGGCGTCCAGCAGGGACTTGAGGCGGTTGAATACGGCGGGTTCAATGCCGTCGCAAATGCCGCAAATTTCCCACTTACCGCCCTTGTCAGCGGCGGGAAGACGGGAGACGCGCAGGGAGGCCGGCCCGGTTACGCGGCTGTCTTCAAAGCGGAGGATGGCCGCAGCCATGTTTCTTTCAGTGTTATTCATGGTTATAAGATATTTTTGATAGAACTAGTTAGAACTGACGAGGATTCCTCGGCGGTTGAACTTGTAAGAAAAGCTTTACAGTTGCCTATTTCTCAAGTTTCCGCTCGATATTCTCTATTCTGACAGCAAGCAGCTGAATGGCCTTTGCCGTCTCCACCTGGGCCTGTGTCTGCATCGTCATCAGATCGCAAAGACGGTCGTTGTGGTGTCCCATGACATCTCCGATGTACCAGCAGGCCGCGCCACAAATGCCCAGTGAGAGCATGACGCAGGCCCAGGCGGGGAAAGCCTTGGCGAAATCGAAGAAACGTGCCGGTACTTCGGAGAGTTTGCACATGGTCTTATTTCTTGGTGGCTTGAACTACGGGCGCAACCTCCGTCTTGGGCTGGGCCTGGGAATAGGAGATATGCCCCTGCTCAATGACGAGGCAGGAACCGTCCTTGCAGACCTCCGTGCGGCCTGGGGTCACGTCTACGGAGTGCCCACAGCCTCCCAGTAAAGCGGACGCCGCATAGGCCGCCCCCGCCAGGACCACCCACAAAAGGCGTTCCCACCATTTCAGGCCGGGTTTAGTTTTGCTTTTTTCGTAGGCATTCTTCATGCCCTGCTTCCCCGCCTCCAGGGCGGCCTTCTTTTGTTCGTCACTTAACTTACTCATGGTTTTGCTTTGTGAAGTATTTGAAAAATGCCACGGCGGCGGGGTCCGTGAGGACAAAAGCCGGGTAATTGATGGTGGTGAATATCCGTCTGCCTCCCTGGTCATTGACGGCCTCGACGGTCAGAGACACGGCCTCAATCATTTCATAGGTTCCGTCTTCCGTAAGGCTTAGAGCATCTTTCCCCAGCCGCGCCCACACCTGGGAGGCTTTCCACGGTTCCGCCAGTCCCACCAGCGCGGCAACTACAGCCTGCATGGCCGGGGCTTGGTCGGCGGGGATGTCGTCTTGCGTGTAGCGGTCCGTGTGGGCGTAGCCCTCCGCATCCTGATAGATGGCCGTCAATGTGAATTTGTCCCGCTCGCTGGGCTGGGGAAACTGTATCTGTATCTCTTCGTTGTTCATCCTATTGGTACGTTAATATCTTCAAAATCAGTCGTTTCTTCGGTTTCAATGGCGTTGTTTGTTATCGCTTCCAAAGCATAATAAACCGGGTTGACATTGCCCGGTTGGTAGTTGGTGCGCTCCGCGGTGCCCACAAAAAGACCAACAGAACCACCGGAAACTCCCAGTACATCTGAAACAATGCTGGAAAATCCTGGCCCCGTCTCAAAGGTTGTAACGCCGCGGACCGTAGCAATCTTCCAGAGTTGCTGATTGCTGCCGCCTCCGGTCAAGAGATACAATGCGCCGTAGGCATCCCCATAATCCCCCGCAATGTAGGAGCGTGGCGCATATTGCTGGTAGATGATCTTGTTGACGATGTAGGGTATTGGTTCATTACCAGATGCCGGGATAAAGCTGGTTGTGGTTTTAACCTTCCAGCGCTGCGTAGACTCGGTACAGTATATTTCACGGACACGGATTTCATAGCCGCTGCGGGTGGTGTCGCGGACATTGGTAAAGGTAATATCCAGTATCTCCCCGGTATTGTATGCCAAGTCATTGCCGGGGATGATGCTATATGAGTCCAGGGTCAAATCTTTCCGTACTGTTTTGTTCCCTCTTCCGATACCAATGGCGAATTTGCCCGCTGCCGAGAGTTGCCAAGGCACGCTTAATCCCGCAAAACTGGAGTAGTTCCACTGGCCCACCGGCCCTATGAAATTGTGTACAACGGTACTGTGCGTATTGGCCGGGATGACCGTTTTTGCGTATTGGCCGGGTATGATTGCAGTAGAGGCTGCCGCCCCCGTAGCCGTAATGCTGCCTGTGTCCAGATAGGTCCGCTGGGTATAGATGTTGGTCACTCCGGCCATACCTGCGGCATACAGGCGGTTGACGGCCATCATGTCCATTGGAGCCCCGGCAGCCAGCGGGATATTGATGCCGCCGTTGGCGTTGATCATGGCGTCATAGGTCTGTGGCTGTGTCCAGGTGTAAGCCTGGGATGTGTCCACGGTTCCCACGTCCCCGCGCGGTATGGTCATGTCGAGAGTGTAGGAACCCGCCGTACTGCCCGGCTTGAGTTCTGCCGTGGCTTGGCTGCCGGGGACGCCGGTGGTAATCGTTCCGGTGGTCAAGGTCATGCCGCTGGCAATCTGCTCGGCTTCTTCCCTGGCCTGCTGGGCGGCGTCCGCATCGTCGGCAATCTGCTTCCCTGTTTCCTCCACATTGGCGGACAGGGCGTCAAAGTGTCTGCGGGAGGCCAATTCAATTCCCCCAACGCTGACGCCGGCGTCATAGGCAACGGACATGGACAAGGCAAGCCGGGAGTAGTTGCGCCATGCCAGCTTGTCGCCGGAGGCAATCAGCACCCCTTCCGTTCCCCCGTGTGAAGCGGCGGCCCCGTAAGCAATCAGGGCCTTGCTGACGGTCGTTCCGGAGCTATCCACGGCATACACTTCCAAAATGAGCCGGTCCGCCGCAGAAACGGCGATTCCATCAAAATTCCAATGGCATTCCATTGTGCTCGCATTGATGGAGGTCCAGGACGCCGTTGATGTGCTGGTGCCGAGCACTTCCAGCGGAAGAGCCAGCCCCGCGGAATACCTGCACAAACGCGCCATCCAGCGCGTGCCGTTGGCTTCGCTGGCCGGAGTCTGCAAGGCAATCTTGTTGAGCCTGTAGGAGCCAGCCAGATGCCCGGAAATATAAGTGCTATTGAGGGCAAAGGTGAAATAGTTGAAGTCCCGCGTGCTGGTTCCCGCCGACATGGTCAAGACGGTTTCACCATCCACGGGGGTCACGTACATGCCGCGCTCCTGAAGGGATTTCTCAACGGCATCATCCACCCAAGCAGGAGATTCGGAAATAACGGTAATGGTGCCGCCTTCATCCGCTGGAATCACGATGTCGAGATAGTCCGCGGGAGCGTTGTCATCCACGTCCACGGGAGTGACGCGAGGGGTCACATGAATGACGCCAGCCAGAAGGGGCTTGTCTGTCCCGTCGCCGGAGACAAGGACATCATACCGATGGCAGCCAGCAGCAAGCCGGGGAAGCTGCAAGGCGCACCTCCCGTCAATGATCTCGGAGCCGGGTATTTCTCTGATGCCGTCATCCAGGACGCCGCCCCGGATGGTCATGCCGCTGAACTGTGTGTCTACCTCGCCGGAGGATAGCACAAAGCGCAGGTGCTGCACCTGTGCCAGTCCCTCGGTTGTGTGTAAATCATGTTTGGCCGCTTGCCTCATGCACGCATTATCGCCCCAATGGGAGGCAGGCGGCAACAACGTCAAAATGGGCTACGGACAGCCTTAGATGGGACAGAATTTCCCGGTGTGCCTGACAGCGTGCTGACTCTTGCCGACAATGGGCTTGTTGCCTTCCCCGGTCCAGACGCCGGCTGCCCCGCGGATGGAAGCCCATATAGCTCCAAGCAAGGCGTCCGCCCGGTCGGGGGAAGACAGGTTACGGGCCTTCATCTTGTCCTTCTTTTCATTCCGTATCTTGGAGTCGTCCGTGAATTCCTTCTTGCGGGTCGTCAACTGCGTATAAAGCGTCTTGTCCGGCTGCTTGGACTTGATATGCACCCGGCCCGTCATGAGTTCAAGGCCGGCATCATTCCAGCATTCCGCGGCAAGGTTGATGTAGCGGTCCCGGTCTTCCGGAGGGTTGTTCCCGAAGAACTCATTAGGGTACCAGTCCAACTCGTTGAAGTCGCTGATCACGGCAAGGCCCATGCCCGGAGCGTCCACCCATAAATCACAATCCGCAATGCCCAGCCCTTTGAGTGTGGCAATGCACTTGCGGACACTCTGCACCGTGTCCCGCTGACGTTCCGCGTACTCGATCCAAGCTTCGTTCCCGTCGCAGATGGCAAGGACGGTTTCATCACCGCCCGCAGCAATGTCCAGGAAAGCCACGGGGCGCCCCCTGCGGGGCTCGTAGGGCTGCCGCTGACCATATTCCAGCTTGCCAGGGTCAATGATGTACAAGTCCCCCTCCTGCGTGAACTCCGCCAGCACAACGGAACGGTAGTAGGAATCTTCTTCATTCCCTCCTACGCGGGCCAGAATGCGGTCAATGCGCTCCTGGGAGATATGGGGGCAGTCAAAGGCTGTCACCACCATCGGGCAGAAGAGGTCTTTTTCCTCGTGAAAGCAGCGGTAGAACTGGCCGGAGGGTTTGCCGGGGGAAGAGAGGTAGACGCAGAACTGAAGCGTACAGCGTTCAATGGCGTCAAAGATTTCATCCGGCACCGTCTTTGCTTCGTCCACGACGAAAAACACGGGGGAAGAAGGGTCATCCCCGGTGAACTCATCAGCGTCAAACAGGCGGGCTTTCTTCTCGCTGCGGGGGTCTTCCTCTTCCTGCTCCTTTCGTTCATCCTTGAATTCGTCCGTCACGCGCCCGTGCCAGCCTTCCGCCTTGCCGGCGTGGTTGGTGGAAAAGCCTTCAACGAATCCTCCTTCCGGAGTTTCCACGCGGCAATTCTTGAGCCATTTCCAGCCCGCAAGGGACGGGTTGTTCCGGTGCCGTTCCAAGGCAGGCCAGAGCTGGTTCTTCACCTGGCGCCATGAGCCGGACGTAATCGGCATGCGCCCGCGGGGGTAGCGCCACAGGAACCACAAGGCCAGGATGCCGATTACCTTGTCCGTCTTGCCGGATCCGTTGGCTGCACGCAGGGCAATACGCTTGCCGCGGGCAGCACGTTCAAGGGCCAGCATCTGCCATTTGTACAGGCTCGTTTCCCCGAGCACCACGGCGGCAAAGATGACGGGGGAGTCTTCCGGCCTGACAGGGGGCCCTAGCTTTCTTCCTCTTCTGACCATATTTCTTTCAGGGCTGCCGCCAACGGTGCGACTGCTTCCGCGGGCAGAGTGTGAGCCAATTTAACGGGCGTGTCTCCACCTTCCAGGGCCAGCGCCGCGCGGTCTCCGTATCTCTTGGGCATCAGCTTGGCAAGCATCCATTTGAGCGTGTCTATTTCCAGTTTGACCGCTTGCAGCATGGTTCCCCCTATTTCGGCACAGGGGGCCACTTCATGCCCCTTCTCCACAAGGTCAAGCAACTTGTCTTCCAGGGCGGCAAGCCGTTCTTCGCACGCGCGCGCGTACTGCTCCGAAAACGCCTTGTTCTCGTGTACCCATCTCATGACGGAAGGATTAGGGACGCCCTCCTTTTCAGCAGCCTTTCGGAGACTGTCCCCGCACCGTATATGGTCACAGATGCGTTCCGCCAGGGCGGCGCTGTACCTGGACGGGCGCCCGGGTTCTCTCTTCTCGGTCTTTCCTGTCTTCTCCTTCTTCATTTCGCATGCTCTTTGTTGATTTCCTCCCACCCTGCCACCTTGATGACTTTCTCCGCCATCTTCCTGGCATGCTCGGCCACCTCCTGCGCGGGAAAGACAACCTCGTCAGGTTTGTCCTGCTTGACCCCCCAGCGGTCTTCATAAACCTTCTTCAGCTTCGTCTTGAGTGCTTCAGGGAGTTTGGCCGTGCTGGCCTTCTTGCCGTACCCGTACCTTTCAATCAGGTCAATCCCGAAGCGTTCCGCGCCCCGTGGACGCTTCAACGGCTCTCCGGGCTTGAGTAGTCCCAGCCGTTCACATTCCGCGCGGCTCACGGGCTCCTGGTCCATGTAGGAGTTGAAACCGAACGGCGGCCAGGGAACTTCAAAGCCTCCCAGGCTGGCAGCGTTCATTTCGTCCGCCCAAAAAGTAAAGTCGGTTTTGAGCCGGACGGCGTCCTCATTGATGACATGGACAAGCCGCTTTGTCTTGGCTCCCGGGATGCGGATGAACCGGAAAGCTGGCCATGCCTTGAGATTGGCCGGCTTCATGGATGCTTCCCACTGGGCCGCTCCAATGTTTTGCCGGACGTTGGTTTTGAAAATGAGCTTCAGGCGGGCCAGAGCTCCGATGTTTTTAATGTCGTTATGGTACTTCGGGCCTTCGGCGTCCGGAGAAACAAGCCCCTCGGTTTGGAGCCATTGAAGCGCCTGGTTGGAAAAGTCCGCGGCACTCCCTACCTTGATAGCCGTTTCGCCGTTGGGGAGGATTTCCTTCTCTCCGGAAAGATAGTCTTTGATCAGCATGTAAAGGCGCCCCAGCAGCCGCTTGTTTTCCTGTTTTGAAGAAAAGAACTTATCCTCGCACGCTACAACCGACAAAGCCGACCACTCCTTTGAGTCCATGCCGGAGGGGGCGGGATGTTTTGCCAGGAACTTTTCCAGGGGCGTTACCATAGAGGCAATTCTGGATGATTGAAGGGGTGTCTTTCAACCTTGTCAAATTGGGCTACGTGGTGCTCCAAAATGCGGACGGCGGGGCGACGGTAGAGGAAAGCAGCCTCAAGAGCTGTAATGATGCCAGCGGCCCGTTGTTCCGCCTCATGCTTGTTGCTGGTGCCAAGCCCCAGCTCGACAAGTTTACCGTTCTTTTTGGGGTCTACCAAGAGCGTCAGCCGGAGCTTATAGGAGCCGGGCTTTCCGTGCCGCGTTGGCTTATTCTTTCGCAGGGATGGTTTGGGGGGTCTCATTTGTTGTTGGTGGTAGATTCTTCTTCGTATTTCGTAAGTTCCGCGATCCAACGGAACGGAATATGCCCCATACGCCCAAAGCGGTTTTTGCCAATAATCCACTGCGCTTCTGTGGGCGCGTGCTTGTCCGGATTATACATTCCGGGCCGGTGAATCATGATGATCTGGTCCGCGTCCTGTTCAATGGAGCCGGAGTCGCGCAGGTCGGAAACAACCGGCTTTCCCTGGGACTTGCCCTGACGCTTTTCCACGTCGCGGTTGAGCTGGGCCAGCACCAGGACGGGAATATTCAACTCTTTTGCCATAGCCTTCAGGCCGGCCGAGATTTCAGAGACTTCCCGTTCCCGGCTCCCGCGGGCCTGCTGGGACGTGGAGCGCACAAGCTGCAGGTAGTCCACCCCGATGCACTTGACCCCGTGTTCCCTTACCATCCGGCGCCCGCGGGCCTTGATTTTTTCGATGGTCAGGGCGCTTTCATCGTCGATATGCAGCGGGGCGTCCGTGATTTTCCGCACGGCAGCCGTGAAATGCTGTTGCTGTCCGACCGTCATCGGCTTGCCGCGGCGAATGTCGTCGGAATTGATGCCGGCCATGCCGTAAAGAATGCGCTCCAAAAGCTGGGCTTTCGGCATTTCCAGGCTGAACATTCCCACAGGGGTTCCTTCCAGGCAGATGTTGGTCAGGATGTTGACCAGGGCAGCGGTTTTCCCGACGCCGGGCCGGGCGGCGATCACAATCATGGCGCCGGGCTGCAACCCGTCCAGGGTCAGATTCAGACGGCGGAACCCGGAGGACAGCCCCTTGATGGCGCCGGGGTTCTTCATGCGCCATTGCAGGTTTTCGATGATGGAGCCCACCGCCCCGCGGATGGTTTCGGTTTGCTTGACGCCGCATTTGTCCCGCAGGGAGGACATGCCGCGTTCGATTTCGTCCAGAACCTCTTCCGCGCTTTTGAATTGGTCAACTGCGTATTCTCCTACCTGGCCCGCAAAAGCAAGCAGAGAACGCTTTTTTGCGGCTTCCGTGACCATTTCCAGCGCGGCGTCTGTTTTGTAGCGGGCAAGGGCTCCATAGGTGGCAATCTCTACCACCCCGGCGTGCCCTCCTACGGCGTCAAGCTGGCCTTGGGCCTCCAAGTGAGCAATGACGGTCAGGGCATCCACGGTTCCTCCTGTCTTGGCAATGGTTTCCAGGGCAGCCCAAATCTGTTGATGTGCCGGGAGGCTGAATGTCTGCCGGGAAATGCCTTTGTCCCGGAAGTCCGTAAATGCCTGGGTGCCGTCCATAGCCTGGGAGAGCACCAGTTTTTCAGCGTCAATGAGTGTTTGAGAGTCGATCATGTTTTGAAATAGGTTGATTGTTAAAGTTCTTCAAGGTTTGAATATGGGTCTTTATCTGTTCCTGGCTGTGCTGGATGGTTGGCGGAATAACTGACGGCAAAATTGATGGAGTCAGATTTCCATTTGGCCGCGGTGATGGGAATTTCTCCGCGTTTCCAATCCGTCAAATCCCGTTTGGAGATGTATGCTGTTGCACAATCCGGAATCTGGTCAGGAGCTAACCGAACCCTGCCCGCAAAAGCCGCGGCCCGCAAATGGGCTTCGACTTCCTCCACGGTACACGGAGGGGGTAAGGGGGTATTATTCGTCTCCGTCTCCGACTCCGTCTTAGTGCGCATATGCTGTGCATCTGCTAAGCATGTGCTATGCAATTCTTGTAACTCTCTATCAGTGATGTATTTTTCAATTTTGCTATCCGTTTGCCTATCATCTGCTGTGCATGTGCTGTGCATATGTGCATCAGGTGTAGGGTATTTGCTTTTCTTGCTCCGTACCTGCTGCCGGAAGTTGGTCACTTCCAGATACTCCTTTCCCTCGACGGAGTACAGGACGACGAGCCGGGCTGCCTCACAGGATTTGAGGCAACGTTGAACGGAATCCTCCCTCATGGAGTCGAGCTTCAGGGGGTACAGGGCAGAGCGCAGGACAGACGGACGGGCATCGAAACGCCCGAAGTCGTCCACAACGGAGAGCAAGCGGCGATAAAATATTTCGGCTTCCCAGCTTAGGGAATTGACCGCTTCACTGGTGATAATTCCTTCTCTGATTATTCTATTTGGCATATACTATATCCCCTCCTTCTCTTTTGCTTCTGCCCCAAATGCAGGTGAGAGCTGTATTTTCCTGCCTTGGACAGTATTGATTTTTAGCGGCTTTTGGATGTACAGGCATGCGGTCAAAAGGCTTATCTCTGCGGCATAATTTGCTTCGGGGAATGCTCTGCTATGCCGGATTGTCCGCACCCGTCCACCAGGGAGGACATACAACAATCCCCACCGTTCCGGCAGGTCATCTTCCGTGATAATTCCAGGTTCGCAGATGTAATAGCGGCTGTACCCCATACCCTTTTGAGGATAGATGCGGAACGGCTTTTTGAGGTCTGCCCGGAAGTCCTCCCGGCTCGTTTTCGCTTCGACCAGAACGCTTGCACGCCCTTTGAATCCTATTGCATCGGGTTTTTCGTTCGTGATGATACAATTCGGTTCCGCGATCGCGACAGGGCAGCCTTGAGAGCCCAGGAGCCAGCGTTCAGCAATTTCGCACAACTCCCGGTGCGTCCGCGGTATTAAAGATGTTGGTTTACGCGCCATAATCAAAAAAGCGTGAGTTGGGGGTTGTAGCTCATCTCATATCCTCGTCGCCGTATTTCATGTAGTGGCTTACACTCAATTCTTTGGCTATGGATATTGCTTTTTCTCTAACTCCGGCTATCTGGGATAAATTCAAACTATCTTCACAAGTAATGAAAACTGGGGCTTCGTTATCAGGCGTCATGATAAAAAAGTCTATGGATTTTGATCCATCGGAGTTTATCGTTTCATCCTCAACAACTTCATAGGGATGGATAGCTCCTGTAATTCCCATTAAGTCGCGCTCTCTTTTATTGTAAACAGCCAATGCTTTTCTTCTAGTGAGTTTCATAACCATTTGATAGTTGTTTGTTTATTGTAACCTTTAATCCAATGGAACCATGCGTATGCAATGGCCCCGCCTTCAGCCTTGGAGAAATCCCCATTTTTCGCACAGGTCCGCCGCTCGCTGAATACCCACACGTCGGAGGGGGGGGCAACGTCGAACAGCCGACGACGGGCCTTGCCCTCTAAAAACTGAAGGCGCAGAAGCATCCAGACATTGGCTCCATCCTTGACGCAGGCAAGCGCACGCTCGACAAATTCAAGGGCTGTGGCGTAGGGAGGATTGGTCATAATATCCACGTCTCCTATCTCGCTACCGTCGAATTCCCACAAGAAATCTTGTACGCAGGAATCAGGACATCCACGGTCAACAATGTCGGTTGCACAGACTTCATGCCCCCGCTCCCGCAGGACATTGACGATATGCCCCGCACCGCAGGCCGGTTCCCATACACGTTTCCGGAGAGGAGCACCTGCGTTGAGCAAATCCCGCACCATGTCAGGGTGTGTGGCGTAATAGTCTTCCCTCGGCCTTTCACCGGTGGCGAGATAGGATGCGCCCAACGTGGCACCAAGAGTCCGGTTGTTGCCGGTCCAGTCTTTCATTCCTCCTCCTTTCCGTCCGCCATGGTGCCGCCCACGTGGACCGGTCCGGACATCAATGAGTTATGCAGATTCCCGCCCGGATTGGTGCCCACGGCGTCCGCCGCCTCTTCAAGGCCAAAAGCCGCGGCAGCCTCTTCCGGCTTTTGCAGATAGCCCAACAAAAACAGCAGGGCATCTTCCACGGTGGCTTTCTGCTCCCGGAGGTTTTCGTAAAGCTGCTGAACGGCGGCGCCCTTGGTGTTGCCGTAGGCAATAAGCCCATAGTCATCATACAGGGTGCACAACTCCGCAATCATGTCGATGTTGCCAACAAAGGCGGAATACTGCGGCCTGCACCAATGAGACCGATACGTTCCGATGCGGTGCTTGTTGGCCTTGGCCCAGGCATCCACCTCCGGAGACAGCCCCGCGGCGTAGGGTTTCCGTGCAGGGTCACGGGGCGGGAGGTCAAAGAGGTATTTGCTCATTCCCCCTCCTTTCTCGGCTCCCAAAGGCGCTGATCCTCGTATGGGTAACAATCCCGGCATGGGCTCTGCTTGGTCAAAAGGTCATGATACTTACAGTTAGGGCAATCCCGGCAAGCGGCCTGCTCCAAAATCGCCGCCTGCTCGTCAGCAAGGTACTGACAGGACTGCGGCGGACGGGTCATGCCGATGGCGGAAGAGGCTTCCCTCCTGCGGTTGTACTCCACCATCCAGCGGCGTTTTTTCTCTCTTTCTTCGGGGCTCATTTGCCGAGTTCCTTTCTTTTGTAGGTTTCCACGCTCGCGACTTGGTAATCGCAAAAGCCTTCCGGGTTGAGGTAGCAGCGGCCAAACTGGGCCAGAGCAAAGGCGTCCGCCTCGTTATTATTGTTCATATCCGCACCCCAATGCTGGAAAACGCGTTTGAGCATCAAATCCTTTTCCGCATTGCCCTTCCCGGTGGCAAATTTCTTGTTGGTGGTAGGGGCCACAACGATGAAGGGAACCCCCATGTCAAGCAGCAGAAGACGGACAACGCCCCCCAATTCCGCCAACCCAGCCATGCCTTGCGAAGAGCCGTAGGAATACCCCTCAATGACGGCAAGTGACGGCTGCTCTTGGTAGATGATGACTCGTACCTCATTGCGGATTTCAAAGAGACGCTTAGCGCTTCTATGCTTGGATTTGATGACGCCCCATTTCGGGGAACCATCCCACACCAGAGCCCACCCCGTAGCGGTAAGGGACAAATCAAGACCTAAGATGCGCTTGTTCATGCCGCCCTCCCTTCTGCTGCCGGGCGGATTGCCGGCATGATCCGAGTGTAAGCGTCAAGGTATTTTGGGCCGAATTCGTCCAGAGCCGCCTTAATGCGGTCGGTGTACTCGTCCCATTCCACTTTGATCAAAAACGGGCGCAGTCCGGGGCAGTAGGAAAGGAAATACCACGCCCGCAAGCCAGTCACAGCCATGGAGCCGTGCACCTGCGGCTTGTGTTTGTCCGGCAGAACGCCGCCCAGCAGATGCCGGACATGATGCTTGGAGATAGGGCACTTGATTTCAAGGCCGGCAATCACAAGATCAAGCCCGTCTTCCAGATTTTCAAAAACAAGTCCGTCAGGGCTGCACCCAATGGGGGCCGTCTTGCGGCGGATAAAGCCAACTTCTTTTACCGCTTTGCCGGTCAAGGTCGCGAAAAGCTCGCGGGCTTCCAGTTCCAGGGCTTCCCCGCGATCCGTGTGGAAATTGCCTTCAAAGGTTATTTCATCCGGACGCAGACAGGAGCAGCACAGTTCGATGATTAAATCATCCTGCTGGGCTGACGGCTTCCCGGTTTTGGGAGTGATCAGTCGGTCAAAGTTGCTGGCGGTCAGATGACCGGAACGCAATTTAAACCATAGGTCGCTCCGTTGTGGAACGTCCTCGTAAATAACTATATTTTCAAGGTCTAACATAACTTTAGTAGTCCTCTCTATTGGCTGGTACATACTCACGTTCCTGCTCCTTCAGACTTCCAAAAAAATCATCGGCATCATCATTTGGAGGTGGTAATGCCTCCGATGCCGGAGGCTGTTTTTCCTCCGGTTTGGGCGGATTAAAGGGGTCTATTTCCTCGTTTTCATCCTTGGACGGGGTTACATTCCGCATTTCGCTTTCAAATTCCTGTTCGTCTGAGACGCTCATGGCTTGCTGGATATACAAGGGCAAATCCCATTGCTTGGAGGCGCGCTTGATCACTGTTTTCAAGCCCATTTGTTCAAAATCGGTTTTCCAGGGTCCTACGATTTCCCCCTTCTTGTTACGGGAGTTGGAGCGGGCCATGATATCATTGACGGCTTTCAGACTCATCCGCTCCCCGTGCAAGTAGCTGTCCTTGTCTGTCCAGGTGCAGTAAAAACCCCTGATGGGTTTCTTGTCGTCATCCCATCCGGGGGTGTGACCCATGACAAATTTCCCGTCCTCAATATTCCAGTAAAACGGCTCTCCCTCACGTGCAATGCCAATGTTGAGGTTGGTAACACCGTTGGAGCGGGCCATGCGCATCAGGCCGCGGGCGGAGGGCACCGGAACACAAGTCAAGACGGCCTTGCCGGTTGTCTTGTCGTTGACCCAAAAGGGCACCAGATAGCCGTGGATGCCGTCAGGCTCACACCGCATCATCAGCAGGTTTTTTAGGGATGCAATCAGCGTTACAGGGGCGCATTGCTGAAGGAGTGGGGTTTTCTGGCAGCAGTGCCAGAAGATACTGATACAGCGTTCCGGCGTCATCATGCCCTCTACAAGCTGGGCAATGTGGTTCTTCACGTCCTCGGACATCACAATTTCGTAGAGTGTCTTTTTCGGGACTGGTGCCTGGGGCAAATCTAGTTTATCTGTAGGTGCGTTACTCATAATCTTTGCATGGTTCTGGTGTAACGGGCCGGGGATCAGTTGGCGCTGACCCCGGCCATCTCCTTTTTAGGCATTCATGGATTCGCGGTGCTTGCGGTTCAGTTCATCGCAAAGCTCCTGCGCTTTCCTCAAGGCTTCTTCCTTGCTGTAGGGAGATGTGGGACAAGCGTCTGAATTCCACCATATTGTGTGCATATAGTAGATATCTCTCGCGACCCGGAAATTAAAAGCCATCTCTTCGACCCTATAAGGATGTTCTGCCTCAATTTCTTCAATCGGCTTGACAAGTTTGATACAAGCAACTGAAAGGTAGTTGTATTTATTTGATAAAAAGCCATCAGGGAAGCCAACATCCCCTCCCGCAATCTCGTCTCCACAAAGGGTCACTTGGTCTCCAATTGCGTTATTTGCGGACAACTCTCGATTACCTCCGCACCCGAAAAGCCTCCCGTGAAATCCGGTGATTCGAACCAAATCCCCCTTGCGGTATTTCCGCGCCGGGTCGTATTTCGCCTGGGCGGGCTCAAGAGCAGAAGGGTCAAAAAAGCCATCTTCCGTTTTGCCGTCATCACGGCGGATAGTGATTTTGATAGAGTTAAAATCCGTTCCGTCATCTTCCTTGATTGTTCCCCGGATGATGACTTCGGTTCCGGGCTTGCATTCGTTTCTTTGCATGGTGTTTTTTCTGTTTGTTGTTATTTAGGTTAGGTTAGTTGGAAATGGTACTTGAGGGGTTCCTCTTCCGTTTTGCGGGAGGTCTGTTCATGTCGACCCCTGTCTGAGAGATTTTTTCCTTAGTCAGAAAGCGGTACACGCTCACGGCGGAAATGCGGTAGTCACGGATACTGGTTCCGAGATCCTCAATGCACCCATCCTGGAGCAGCTTTATCACTTTTTTACGTGACCACCCGCAGGCAGGATGCTGTTTCAAATCGTTCATGGAGAGTTCCAGCTTGCCGCCAAACATGCGGGCTGCCTTTTCCTCGTCGCCTTCATTTACGAGCAGCAAGCCTCGGTCATGCAAACTCTGAATAGTCTGCTCCACAATGGATACTATAAATTGCTTCAATCCTTCCATGATTTTTGACAATTAAGATTTAACGTGAAATAAATGATCATGCCGCGGGCTTTTTGGGCTGGGAGGGTTAGCGGGCTTTCGCCACTGAACGGGGTGCTACGTTTTTGTAGTAGTCTTCGAGGAACTCGGAGAGCAGAAACCGGGGGCGCGTCAACCCGCAAACGGTGTGCGTCCGAATCTTTCCGGCTTTTACCCATTTCGCCGCATTGATAGCGTGAATAGGCTTTTCTCCGGTTTTCTCACGGGCAGCCTTGCATACTTGAGCAAGGGACATTGTCTTTTCGTATTGTGGTTCATTCATAGTCGTTTATAAAAAGGAGTTAATGGCGAAATAAGCGATTGTTCCGACCCCTGTTACCAGGGCACAAAAGACAAGGTTCTGGACGATTCCAGGCCGGGGCTTGAGGTCATTTTCCGGTAAGTCCAGCGGGCAGCCGTATAGGGATTCTATTTTTGCGTCGCGGTCTCGGCGCATCCAGTATTGTTCATTCGTCATTTTTCTCATTGTTGTTCGGGGTTGGGGTTAAAGCTCGTACCAGCCGAGCCACTTTAGTTCTTCAATCAGGGTTTCTTCCATAGTTCAGTCTCTATGGCCGTCAGGATTATCCGTCGTGGCGTGATCCCGTTCGTACTGCACAAGGGCGTTTTCGAGGGCTGCAGCTGCGGTTTCATGCTCGTTCATGAGCCGTTCGGCATCTGCGTGGCTCACAGCTACATCGTTCACTCGGATGCAGCGGTCTTCGGTGTCGTATTCGATAATCATATTTTCCTTCCTTTTTTTGGATATTATCGTTCTAACAAATCCAGATTTACTATTTTAGCAGAAGAATTCAACAAAATATTTCCTATTTTGCCATTTTCCTTGGTTCAAACCGTTGGATTCTTGGTTTCAGAATGTTTGTCCTTGCGGGGTTGGGGAATCTTGTTGGCAGTGATTAAACGGTCGCGATTGAAAAGTAGGTGGCCGCTGGAATTGACAGCGGAAGACACAGCTTCCTGCGGCGAACATTTCAGTTTGGCGGAAATGCCCAGTAACAGAAGTTTTCCTGCTTCCGTCAGGTCTTCCATATTGATTTCAATGGTTGATGGTTTCATCGTTTCGTGTGGTTGATGAACTCATATTTATCAGTTTTTTCTGATATGTCAACAGAAGATTATCAGGAAAACCTTTCAATTAGAATCTTTACATATCAGAAAAAACTGATAAGTTATTGGCATGCCAACGAAAGAAGAAATCACACAGTGGCTCAAAAAAACTGGACGGGATCGTTTTTGGCTAGCAGAGAAATGTCTGGTCTCTTACAAGCACCTGAACAACTGGTTTTCTAAAAACGGGAAAATACCAGATGCAAAACTTGTTATCATTCAAAAACTCATGGCAGAAACTCAAGCCCCCCCTTATGAAATAGAGGACAAGGGAAACATGAGCAAGCTCTTCATCACCCTGGACCCGGAATCACAAGATGCTGTATTGGCTGAATGCCGCCGCTTGAATATCACTCTTTCCGCCTACTGCTCCCTCGTTGTGGAATGGTGTGCCACCACTCCAGAGGGCCATGCGGTGATTGAATCTCTCATCAAGGGTACTCCTCTTCCCTCTGTCATCATGAACCTGGATCCGCTTATTTCCGGAGAAAAAGAAAATACCCGCAAGCAGTTTGTCCCGGTGAAAGCATTCTCCTCTATAATATCAACCAGCAACGAAAGGTACAATCTGTCCGTGATCGGCAATATCGCCGCTGGTGGATTGCAGGCAGGTGATACCATTCCTTACCATATCACCGCAAACCGCCCTCTGGGAAAAGATGAGTACGTCCTACGCGTAGAAGGAAAATCCATGGAGCCGATCATCCCAGACGGGGCCCTTGTCATTATGCGTAAGCACACTATCCCCCCCATACCAAAACCCGGCACAATCGTGGAATACTACGATGAACGAGGTGTAACGCTCAAAAAACTGGCCAGGAAGAAGAATCCGGAAACCGGGAAGATGGACTACGTCCTACACCCGCTTAACCCTGCTTTTGGCGACATTGAACCCATGGACGGCGGCCGCGTTTCCGCCGTGTATGTGGAAACGTTGAAGGATTGGCGCAAAGAATAGGAATTTTTCTGGAATTAAATTCATTCTGTCTTGACTTCATTCTCTCCTTTCTCATGATTTTATCATGTTGTTCAACGGTAAAATCATTGCTCTCCTTACTCTTACTGGACTTATTGGAGGAATTATAGGGGGAACAATCGTTTGGTTGTGCGTTCGACCCTCCCCCACGTCCATAAGCTTTTCTCAAGCCCCTCCAGAGATAGTCAAAGCTGACCTAGTTTCTACATGGGAACTTGCCCAACAAAATGATCTTTATTCCCTGGAAAAACTCGCCGACACTTACGAAACAGGTGAATGCGTGGAACAAAATATTCCACGAGCGCTTTCTTATAGGAAAAAGGCGTCTGAGATAGGAAGTGCGGAATCTTCCTATCTAGTTGGATATGCATATGAAAAAGGGATCGGAATCAAAAAGAATGGTGCAAAATCTGAGAAATACTACTGGCAAGCGGCAAAAAAAGGGCATCCCAAGGCACAATATTCGTTAGCTTTACATTCTTCTGGGTTGGATGAAGGCGAAAATGATCCTTTTTCCCCATCGCTCAAGTTTAACATATCAAAGGAGAAGGCCTTATCTCTTTTGAAAAAATCAGCGAACCAAAACTACGGTTTGGCAGAACACATGCTCGCAGGTTTTTATTTAGAACAAAAGAAATACGACGAAGCTATTCTATTTTATGAAAAGGCGGCAAAGCACGGAGAAAAAGATAAATGGAAGTTGGAGCAAGCTAAAAATGGAAAAATGAATCAAGCGATCACCATTGAAAGTCCTTCCACAGAAATTCTGGAAGAATTTAATGATGGAGATATTGAATACAAATGGAAAGTACTTCTTACCAACACCTCTGACGCTTTATGGAACGGCTCTGTAACTTTCAAGCTTTTAGATATTAATGGAAAAACAATAGATGAGGCCATCAAATTTGATATTTCCATACCTGAAAAGAAAAATATCATAGTAGAAGGGACTCGTTCTATATCGAAAGAAAAATTTAATTCTAAGACAAAAATCAATGTCAATGTTGAATATAGAAAATGATCATATATTTCAAAAAAATAATTAAATGTGCTTGTTGTGCTCTTCTATTTTCGGGAGAGGGGCAAGCCTTTGAAGAATCTCACGAAGTCTCATTTGATATTAGCCAGGTTAAAGAAACATCACTGCTCAATTCCTTGACTAAAAAAGCATTGGAAGGCGATGGGGAGGCGGCCTACGAGGTAGGCAGAATGTACCTACTTGGAAAAGAAGTCCCAAAAAATGATCAACGCGCCTTTTGGTGGTTCGAGCGAGGAAAAAAAGATGGAGATATAGGAGCGCAAATTATGGTTGCCAGATGCCATATATGGGGATGGGGGACCAATGCGGATCCAATAGAAGCTTTAAAAAATCTAATTACTCCCTTAAATAATAAATCTAGCTTCGCAATATTAACGGCATGTTCCTTATTAGACACACATCCAGATATTTTTATTAGCTCCAAGGACGCAAGAAAAACATCAACCTCATTAGTGTTGATGCTCACAAAATTATTAGAAGAAAAAAATGATCCAGAACTTGCTAAAGAGTGTGCCGAAAAATTACAAAGCTTTCTTCAAAAATCTAAAGACAAAGCGTCTATAGAGGCAACATTTGCTAATCTGACTAAAAAACAAGCCCAACGACAAGTTAGACAACAACAAATTGCCCGAAGAGGAGCTCCTTTGAGTGTTCTAAGCAAAGGCATTAAAAAGACTTCTGAATCCATGAACTATGTATATTATTCTTGGAAAGCAGAGATACTTAACACTACTGGAAAAGATTTAAATATGGTAGCTAAACTTGTAATCAAAGACAGAAATGGCTATCAGGTAGAGTACACATACTCCTCGCAAACTGTTATTCCCGCTGGAGATAGCAAGGTTATTAGCTCGCAAGGAATGCTAGAACAGCATTTATGGAAGCCAGGAAACACGATTGAGGTTATTCCTTATGAACGTTAAATAATACTTCCTCATTTGGCAAACGCTTACCATAATAGGAACATTTTAGTATTAAGTTATTCCTAAAAAGTAGAATCATAAGAAAAAACTTGCCGCTGTTTGCCATTTGGGAAAAATGCCCACATGGATGACATAAAAGACAAAATCCGGGTGTTCCTGAAGGATATGGAAATGAGCAGAGAGGTTTTTGCCGATCTTTGTGGCGTCAGCAAGAGTCAAGTTGATAAGTGGCTTTCCTACCTTCCAATTCCAGAAGCACGGCAACGTGTCATTGAGCGCATCATGAAGGAAGAACATAGCCGTCGTCAAAAAAGCCTGCATGACCCTGACATGGACATTATTGAGGTTCCCTTTCCCCGAAGCCAATTTGACCGGGTTCGAATGACGGCGGACATCCATGGTATGACGATTGAAAAATGGGCCTCAAGGACGCTTATCGCACTATCTAATGTACCACATCATAATTTATAATCCCCATTCCCTGAAGTATCTTTTTGATACTTGTCTAGGCACTACAAAACAAGAGTAGGAAAACCTGCTTAATTAACAATTATATTTTTATTGGAAGATTTGCGTAATCATCCTTGCAATATCCGTCATGTCTTTTATTTGAGGTAAAACCTGTGTCAAGGAAGCCCAATAGGATTTCACTCTATGCGGTTTGATTTTATTTTCTTTTATTTCAGATTCTAATTCATTAAAATATTCAACCGCCTCTTGATTTCCTGACGCATTAACTATTGTTTTTAATTTTGATAAAACATTATTTAAATCTTCATCAAGATAAGTATTCATTGCATTATTTAAATTAATCCCGGTAACGATAGTTGAATTGTTAACATTTTTAATAATCATATTTGAATCTTTATTTTCTTCCTTTTTCATTTTGTTAATTATGAGACGTTCAAATTCATAAATTTCAGTAACTATAAATCTTTTAACCATTGTTGCTTCACTTTTTTCTACACTTTCGATAGCATTAAAACATGATTCATAATCTCCTTTTACCCCCTTCCACATCTGGCTCAGCATATTCACGCTCCTTGCTAATTCAAACACTAGATGACTAGAATAGTATTCATTTATATATTCTTCACATGTTGATTTAGTAGAAATATAATAGAAAATTTGAGTTAAAGCACCTAGCTTTTCGTCTTTATTGATTGGTAGATTCACTCCTAATCCTTCACCATAGTTCCCTTTTCGAGGATTAGCACTTATCCACTCTTCCACGTTATCTAGGGGATATAAATTCAGAAGCTCATCTAGAAACAAGCCACCTTTAATTTCTTTTATATACCCCATTAATTCTTTTATTGCATACTCAATATCATAAAATTTATTTAATTCCCTAAAGTTGAAAAAAGAATTTTCTATGATTTGCAGGTAATTCTTCATATTCTTATGGTTTTTTAAATATTGTATTTTTACACTTACTGATTACCTAAAAATATAAAAATATTTTTTTATTGCAAGAAGATTCAAATATTAATTTTCGTCTTCAGGGGAGATCTGCCAATACGCGGGCACCTCTTCCGGATTGCAGGCTGTCAGGTAGTATTTAATCGTCGTCTTGCTGGTGGTGTGCCCCATGTTTTCCAGCAAACCGTGCGTGTCCCGATGGGCGGCCAGCCAGTAAGAAGCGTAGGAGTGGCGGCAAACGTCATTTAAATGGCTGATACCGGCTCCCCGGCGCACTGCCTGCCATTTACGCTGCCAGTTCTTCGGGGAGAGCTTCCCAGCGCGTTTTTCTTCCGGTACGGTTTCCAGCCACGCCTTGAGGTTTGGTTCAATTTGGACCAGCCGCACGGAGTTCGTTTTGCTGACCTCTGGTTCAATCCTGATATAACCATGGGCCAATTTGACGTGTTCCCATGTCAATGCCGTGACCTCTTCAGGCCGGACGCCGGCAAAGAGAAGGACAGCCACTGCTATTTTCATGTCCGCCGCATTCACGCGCAGATTTTCCGGCATCTCTCCGTCTCCAGAATAGTCTCTGCAGGCATCCAGCAGGGAATGAGCTTGCGCGGGCGTAAGAATGGAAATGGGCGCCCGCTGGTGCTTACGCTGCTTGATTCCTTCGGCGGGGGACTGCACGGCATATTTTTTGCTGATAGCCCAGGCAAAAAACGGCTTAATGTGGCGCAATGCGGAATTATATGAAGGAGGAGTCGTTTTCCATCCGGCCAACCATTTTTCAAATTCATCCGGCGTTACATCGTCAATCAAGCAATCTCCAAACATAGAGGTGAAGGCGCCTAAAACCTGTCTTACACGGCTCCGGTAATGAGAAGAGGTATCTTGCAGCGTATCACGGTAAAGAGGCTCAAGAATGGATATTTTGCGAGCATCGCTGGCCCGATGCCGTGTGATGTAATAGTCAATAACATCCTTAAGCGTCACGTCAAACGGTGCTAAACGGGCAAGTTCTTCGATGACGGCATCATATTCTGATCTCGTCATCAATGTTTCCCCCAAACGCAGCCCCGCAGCCACGTCTTCCAGGTTGGTGATATATCCCATTGCTTCCGCCTTGGTCGGGAAATACTTTGTTTCCCTCTTTCCGGTGCCGGAAAGCTTGGCAGGAATACGAACCTGCCAGCGTCCGCTTTGAGCGTGCTTCACCGGAGTTATTTTCAGGCGTTTCATGATGCCCTCACAGTACGCCAATTTTACGCCAGAACGGAATCAAAAAATGATATTTGGTCAGCATTTATGGCTATTTTTCCATGGTTTTTCACATTTCCGGCTCCAAAACAGGCAAAAAAGAAGCCCTGTAAGTCATTGAACTTACAGGGCTTTAGAAAATTAATGGCTCCCCCGGTTGGGCTCGAACCAACGACCTAGTGATTAACAGTCACCCGCTCTACCGCTGAGCTACAGGGGAGTTTGCGTTCCATGGAGCGCGGAGGGATTTTTACTGGAGGCACAGGCGTTTGGCAAGTACTTTTTTGTTTCTGTAGGCTTTTTGACGCAAAAAGGCTTCCGCGGCGTGGGCATGCCAACGGTGTTTCTTGACCTTTGAGGGGAGAATGCCCAGACTTTCAGCGACATGAGTGAACATCACCATCATATTGCTGTTCTGGCCGGCGACGGCATCGGGCCCGAGGTCATGGCGGAGGCCCTGAAAGTTCTGGACGCCGTAAGCGCCAAGTTTGGATTTACCGTGAGCCGCAAGGAGGCTTTTGTGGGCGGCGCGGGCATCGACCATTGCGGCAAAGCCCTTCCGGAAGAAACCATCCGCGCCTGTGAAGAGGCGGACGCCGTCCTGTTCGGCTCTGTAGGCGGCCCCAAGTGGGAACACCTTCCCGCCAACGAACAGCCGGAGCGCGGCGCCCTGCTGCCGCTGAGAAAGCATTTCGGCCTGTACGCCAACCTGCGCCCGGGCGTATGCCTGCCTGCCCTGACCCACGCCTCTCCCATCAAGAATGAATTGATCGAAGGCGGTTTTGACATTTTATGCGTCCGGGAACTGACCGGCGGCCTGTACTTCGGCCAGCCCCGTTTCCGCGAACAGGAGGGGGACGACGAAGTCGTCGTGGATACCATGCGCTACCACAAGAGCGAGATGGTGCGCATCGCCAAAGTGGCGTTCGAGGCCGCGCGGGGGCGCCGCAAGCGCGTCACCAGCGTGGACAAGGCCAACGTGCTGACCAATTCCCTGCTGTGGCGCGAGACGATGATTGAGGTTTCCAGGGATTATCCGGACGTGGAACTGCTCCACATGTACGTGGACAATGCCGCCATGCAGCTGGTGCGCAATCCCCGCCAGTTTGACGTACTGGTGACGGAGAACCTGTTCGGAGATATTCTTTCCGATGAAATGGCCATGATTTGCGGCTCCCTGGGCATGCTGCCCAGCGCCAGCCTGTGCCAGGGCGCACAGGACAACGGCCTGTTCTTCGGCCTTTACGAGCCCTCCGGCGGTTCCGCCCCGGACATTGCCGGCAAGGGCATTGCGAACCCGATCGCCCAGATTCTTTCCCTCTCCATGCTGCTGCGCTACTCCCTGGGAGAAAAAGCTGCGGCAGACGCCATTGACGCCGCCGTCCGCCGCGTGATTGACCAGGGCTGCCGCACGGGCGACCTGGCTACGGGCGCTCCCGGAGAAATCCGCGTGAATACGGCGGAAATGGGGGATGCCATCATCGCAGCCCTGTAAAAGGGCCGTTTTTCCGGCTCCGCAGGCGCTTCCATCCCCTGCGGGGCATTTTTCCTTCCGGAGGAAGGCTGGACTGTTCCTCTGTTTTTTCCTCACTTCCGGATTTCTCCGGTTCTTCATCCACCTATCATGAACGTTCTTATCATTGGCCAGGGAATCGCCGGCAGCTGCCTGGCGTGGGAGTTGAAACGCCGCGGCACGGATTTCACGATTGCGGACCGCCCCATCGCGGAAACGGCCTCCCGGGTGGCGGCCGGATTGGTGAATCCCCTGACGGGCCGGGCCTTCCGCCCCGGCTGGCGACAGGAGGAATGCCTGTCCGCAGCGGAGGCCTTTTATCCGGAGACGGAACGGGAACTGGGCGGCTCCTGGTGGCAGAAGACCCCTATTTTCCGGGAACTGGAAACGGAGGACCAACTGGAAATCTGGCAGGAACGCCAGACGGCCCCGGAGTCCTGCGCCTATGCGGGCCCCCTTTTCCCATGGCCTGAACACTGGGAAGGCCGCGGAAAAGCCGCCTATACGCGCGGCTCCGCCGTGCTGCACGTGGAGGACATGGTCAACGCCATGCGGAGGTTTTTCACGGAACAGGGCCGTTTTGTGGAAGCGGACGTGTCCCCTGCGGATATCCGTCCGGATGAAAACGGCCTTTTCCATTGGAACGGGCAGGAGTTTTCTCATGTGGTCTGGTGCACCGGCTGGGAGGCCGGATGCCACCCGGACATGGCTCCCTTGAAGGGACGCCCTTCCAAGGGCACTATTCTGGACCTGGACCTGAAGGAGCTGGACTGGCACGCCGGCATCCTGCATTTCGGCCACTGGCTGGTTCACAACGGTTCTTTCTGGCGCTTCGGCGCCACTTACGCGTGGGCGTGGGACGCTCCCGGCATTCCGGAAGCCCCCGCCGTCCAGGAATTGATGCTGGACCTCGTCAAACGCTATTCCGGGGAGACGGGCTTCCTCCGCGCCCGCGCCGCCGTGCGCCCCATCATCCGGCGCAGCCAGCCCGTCGCCGGGCCCATTCCCGGCCTGAACGGTCAGTTCGTCTTCTCCGGACTGGGCAGCAAGGGAGTGACCACTTCCCCGTGGGCCGCGGCCCAGCTGGCGGAACATCTTGTGCACGGGGCGGAACTGCCGCCGGACCTGCTTCCCGCCGCGCTATGGAAATAATGCGGCGCGGTTCCCGTACTTCCTTGAACGGGACAGCTATTTTCCTTGTCAAAACGCCCTGAACACGATTACATGCGGCCTTATATGCGAGCGGAGAACGAGAACTGGGGAGATACGGTACGGGAGCATTTGTTTGACCAGCGCGGCGCCGTCATGGTGCACTGGCTGATCCTGCTCAATGTAGTCGTCTTTATCCTCGGGTTTTTCTTCCAGGTGGATATTCCACGGGATATTTACCCGCCGGGCCGTCTGGACCTGATCCAGCTTTACGGAGCTTACAGTGAATACACGTGCTTTCATGAAGGGGAATTGTGGCGATTGTTCACCTACCAGTTCCTGCACGCCAATCTGGGGCACATCATGTTCAACATGATCGCCCTGTGGTTTTTCGGGCCGGTCGTGGAGGAACGCTTCGGCCATCTGCGCTTCCTGCTGTATTATCTCTTCTGCGGCGTGGCGGCGGCCCTGTTTTCCTCCCTGCTGGGGTACATGGGGTTCTTTGATCCGGAATGGCGCTTCATTCCCATGGTGGGCGCCTCCGGCTCCATTTACGGCATCATGGCCGCGTGCGCGGTGCTTTTCCCGCGCGCCCGGGTGCAGCTTCTGTTCCCTCCGGTCAATTTGAGCGTGCGCCAGTTCGCCCTGGCCGTCCTCGGCATCGCCTGCGCCGTCATTATTTTCCAGTGGAACAACGCGGGCGGGGAAGCCGGACACCTGGGCGGCATGTTCGCCGGGTTCATCCTGACATTGCTGATCCTGTGGAAGGAAAAACTGTCCTCTCCCAGGCGGCGGGTCGTTTCTTCCTCCCACCATTCCGCCTCGCACTCCGCACGCCGCCCCGCCGGTAACCATCCCTCCGAAGAGGAGGTGGATGAAATCATGGAAAAAATATCCCGCTCCGGCCTGTCCAGCCTGACGGAAGAGGAACGGGAAGTTCTCCGGCGCGCCTCCCGCCGTTGAATTATTTGTTAGATATTCTCCGTATTTTTGTTATTTTCCTTTCTTTTTCATTATTTCCTCCTAGCATGGAGGAATGATGACGCGGCTGTATTCCTCCACCGTTCTGGGCGTGGATGGCGTAGAAGTGGAGGTGGAAGTGGATTTCCGCCCCATGGCGGAAAAACGCACCTTTATCGTGGGGCTGCCTGATGCGGCCGTGAAGGAGAGCGGGCAGCGCGTGGATACGGCCATCCAGAACAGCGGACTGCCCTTCCAGCAGGGCGTTTTCGTCGTCAATCTGGCTCCGGCGGATTTAAGGAAGCAGGGACCGGGGTTTGACCTCCCCATCGCCCTGGGAATGGTTGCCGGAGCGGCGGAAAGGGACATGGACGCTTCTTCCTGGTGCATCGTGGGGGAATTGGCCCTGGATGGCGCCGTACGCCCCGTGCAGGGCATTCTGCCGCAGATTATGGAGGCGCGGCGCATGGGCAGGAAGCGCATCATGCTGCCACGTGCTAACGCGCACGAAGGAACGCCCGTGCAGGGCGTGGAGATTTACCCCGTGGCTTCTTTGAAGGAGGCGTGGGCACTCCTTACCTCCTCCGTTCTGCCCCCTCTCTTCACGGCTTCCGGAAGAGAGGACCGGGAGGCCGAAGACAAGGAGGCTGCCGTTGACTTCGACGAGATCAAGGGGCAGCCCTATGCGCGCCGCGCCATGGAGATTGCGGCGGCAGGCGGCCATAACATCCTTCTCTGCGGTTCTCCGGGTTCGGGCAAGTCCATGCTGGCGCAGAGGCTCCCGACCATTCTCCCTCCGCTGAATCCGGAGGAAGCTCTGGAAACCAGTAAAATCCATTCCGTATGCGGACTGCTGAAACGGGGGAACGGCCTGGTGGCCCGGCGTCCGTTCCGGGCTCCGCACCATACCATTTCCGATGCCGGGCTGATGGGCGGAGGAGCGAATATCACGCCGGGGGAAGTGTCCCTGGCCCACAACGGCGTGCTCTTTCTGGACGAATTGCCGGAGTTCCGCCGCGCCGCGCTGGAAACCCTGCGGCAACCGCTGGAATCCGGCCAGGTAGTCATTTCCCGCGCTTCCGGCACCATGACGTTTCCGTGCCGCTTCATGCTGGCAGCCGCCATGAATCCGTGCCCCTGCGGCTATCTGGGCGACAAGAGAAGAACCTGCACCTGCCCCCCGGCGCAGGTCGCACGCTACCGCCGCAAGATTTCAGGACCGCTTCTGGACCGGTTCGACCTGCTGATGGAAGTTCCCGCCGTGGACCCCTCTATTCTGGCCTCCGCACCCGCCGGGGAATGTTCCGCCGGCATCAGGGAACGCGTGATGGCCGCCCGGCAGCTTCAGTGCAGCAGATATGCGGGCACTCCCTTCCGCAGCAATGCGGCACTTTCCGGAAAAGCGCTCCAGAGGCATTGCCGCCTGCTGCCGGAAAGCCGCGCCATCCTGCTCCGCGCCGTGGAAGAACTGGCCCTTTCCGCCAGAGCCTACGACCGCATTCTGAAGGTGGCCCGCACCATAGCGGATCTGGAGGGCAGCCCTGATATTCAGGATTCCCATTTGTATGAGGCCGTGCAGTACCGGGCCTTTGAACATTCTCTCCGGGAATGAACCATTCCGGAATGCCGCGTTACGCCATGCCAAGCGTGCCTTTTCCGAACGGAAAAAGGAAAGGAGGCGTTTTTCAGGCCGCCTCCTTCCCGATTGAAAAGTTTACCGCTCACCGGTTCCGGGAACGCCGGAAGACGAGGGCTCCCAGGCCAAGCATTCCCAGAGATGCGGTAGCCGGTTCCGGAACGGTTTCATAGGATACCTGGATGTTGGCAAGCGTATAGGGGGAGGTGGCGCCGCCCGCGCCGCCGCGCACTCCGGCAACCAGCTTGTATCCTTCCCCCCACGCCAGGGGAGAATCCGCCATGTCCAGGGAAACGGTCGTCGTTCTTGAAGTGGAATCAAAGGTAAAGCTTTCCACGGTGGAAAGGTTCCGGACCAACGTTCCGGCGGAGTCGTAAACCGCCAGCACCATGGTGTAGCTCGTGATGACGGAGGTGGGCGTGTCACAGGAAAAGATGATGGAGGAAACAAGCTCTCCCTGCCGGGGGCCGCCCAGCACCATGGCAAAGGAGTCTCCGGCCACGCCGCTTCTGCCGCACAGGATGATGGAACCGACGTCATCATGGTTGACCCAGGTTCCCTCCCCGTTCTGGGGCCAGTTGGCCAGGCTGTTGTTATTGCCTCCCGCATAGACGCCAAATTCACGGCCTTTTACTTTATCCAGCAGCTGGTTTCCCGTTTGCGGCGCCATGGTCGCGGTTTGCGACAGATTGGCTGATTCGGGCAGTTCGGCAATGATGGTAGCAGCATTTGCAGCCAGCACACTGGCGCAACTTATTAATACAGCACAATATCTACTTTTCATAAGTTACACACCATAATAAATTTATTATGGTGTGTCAATTTACATTTAAGAAGAAAAGTCTTTGAATTTTCCGCTTTTTCTGAAATCTGGCGCATCTTCTTGAGGTTGAATGGCCGAGCCGTTCCCCGTAATTCGCCGTTGCTGGATTTTTCTTTATAACCCTATTAAAATACCTATTTTACGTGGAATTAAACTTTGGAATAAGGAGAACATGAAATGAAGTTATTTTTCTGCGGAGTTTCCGCAGGTTTTTACAGGAGCCGGGAGGCCCCTGCTCCCGGAAACGGTCTTTCCCCAGCGGGAGCATATGCCTCGCCCTCCCGTTTGCCGGCGCTCTTTTCCGGAAACGTTCAATACGCCGGGCCATCCCGGCTTTTTCACCCGTCACCCACGCAGAACAGCCGCTCCGCGGACATGCGCGGAACGGCTGTTCGCACGAGAAAGGAAAGACCGGTTTAACGGATGGCTTCCAGAGCCTGCTTGAGGTCCGCAATGATGTCTTCCGCGGCTTCCGTTCCCACGGAGAACCGGATGAGGTCCGGCCGGACGCCCGCCTCCATGAGCTGCTCATCCGTCAACTGGCGGTGCGTATGGCTGGCGGGATGGAGGACGCAGGTGCGGGAATCCGCCACATGGGTTACGATGGCGGCCAGTTTCAGGCTGTCCATGAACTTGATGGCGCGTTCACGGCCGCCCTTGATGCCGAAGGTCACCACACCGCAGGATTGCCCGTTGCGGAATTGCTTCCGCGCCAGGTCATGGTATTTGTTGGACGGCAGGCCCGGATAGTTGATCCAGGCCACATCCTCCTGCCCTTGCAGGAATTCCGCCACCTTTTGCGCGTTTTCACAGTGCCGCGGCACGCGCAGGTGGAGGGTTTCCAGGCCCAGGTTGAGCAGGAAGGCATTCTGCGGGGATTGAATGGAACCCAGGTCGCGCATGAGCTGGACGGTCGCCTTGGTGATGTAGGCGCCCTTGCCGAAGCTCTTGCTGTAGGAAAGCCCGTGATAGGAAGGGTCCGGCTCCGTCAGGCCCGGGAATTTGTCCCTGTGGGCTTCCCAGTCAAAGTTGCCGCTGTCCACGATCACGCCGCCCACCGCCGCGGCATGGCCGTCCATGTACTTGGTGGTGGAGTGGGTGACGATATCCGCCCCCCATTCAAAGGGGCGGCAGTTGATGGGGGTGGCGAAGGTGTTGTCCACGATCAGGGGGACGCCGTGCGCATGGGCGATGTCCGCCATTTTGCGGATGTCCAGCACGCAAAGCGTGGGGTTGGAGATGGTTTCCGCAAAGAGGGCCTTCGTATTGGGACGGAAGGCTTTGGCGATTTCCTCCGCCGGGGCGTCCTGGTCCACGAAAGTGACCTCAATCCCCATTTTCCGGAACGTGACGGCAAAAAGGTTGTACGTGCCTCCGTAAATGGACGCGGTGCTGACGATGTGGTCCCCCGCCTCGCAGATGTTGAAGACGGCAAAGAAGGAGGCCGCCTGCCCGGAAGAGGTCAGAATGGCGGCCACTCCGCCTTCCAGTTCGGCGATTTTTCTGGCAACCGCCTCATTGGTGGGGTTCTGGAGGCGCGTATAGAAGAATCCGGCTTCCTCCAGATCGAACAGTTTGGCCATTTGTTCGCTGGTTTCATACTTGAACGTGGTGCTCTGGTAAATGGGCAATACGCGGGGTTCTCCCTTTCTGGGGGTCCAGCCCGCCTGCACGCACAGGGTTTCCGGTCTCAATTCCTGACTCATGATGCAGGGATGCTATGCCATGCCGCCTCCCTTGTAAAGCAGGGAAAGGAGGCATTTCCAGCCGCTCCCTGCCTCCCCGCCTTCGCGGTTACAATCAGCCGCGTTCAAGTGCCGGGAGGCTCTTGTTCCCAAAGACGGACTGAGGAATATGCCACCGTATTTGGAGCTTCTTCCGGAGAAGGGAACAGCCTGCGGATTTTACCTGATTTCCGGCAGAGGGGTGGAAATTTCCTCTTCCGTCAGGTAGCAGCCGGGGTCGGACCCGTACCAATGCCCGTTGGCAAACGCGGCGCGCGTGCGGAAGCCGCCGCCGCACAGGGCAAAGTGCACGCAGCGGCCGCAGCGGCCTTCAATTTTTTTCTGCCGTTCCAGGGGATTGTCGGACCCGCGCAACTCAGGCAGCATCTCCGCCGCGGCCCCCGCCTTGGCGTCCCACAGATCGGAAAACAGGTTGTTCTTCACATTGCCCAGCGTGACGGATTGCCAGAACTGGTCCGGGTGCACCACGCCCTGCGTGTCAATGTTGGCAATGCCGCGGCCGGAGCTGTTCGCCCCGCCGCCGTTCCATTGAAGCAGGTTCAGGGTTTCCTTCGCCAGCGGGGAGCCTTCCCGGAGCTGGCGCAGCAGCAGGTAAATGCCATCCGCTGGCTGGGTGACGGTCAGCACTTCACGGTTCTTGCCTTCCGCCTTCCATTCCTCCACGCGGGCAATCAGCGTATCCATGGCGTTCCGCGCTTCCTCCTGCGTCAACGTCTGCACTTCCACGCCGCGGCCCGTGGGCACCAGATGGTAGAAGCAGACGCGCTGGATGTCATTGGCGTCAATGAAGTCCAGAATCTGGTCCATGCACTGCACGTTGTTGCGGGTCAGCGTCAGGCGCAGGCCCGTCTTCTGCCCCACTTCACTGCAGAGCTTGAACCCGCGCACCGCCTGTTCAAAGGAGCCTTCCACTCCGCGGAACTTGTCATGAACGGCGCCGATGCCGTCCAGGGAAATGCCCACGTACGCCACGCCCAGTTCCTTGAACCGCGCGGCGGCCTCCGGCGTGATGCGGGTGCCGTTCGTGGAAATGGTCACTTTCAGCCCTTTTCCAGTGGCCCGTTCCAGCAGCTCCATGAAGCGCGGGTGCACCAGCGGCTCCCCGCCGGAGAACAGCAGGGCGTTCACCTTGTAGTCCGCCAGATCGTCAATGACCGCGCAGCACTGGTCCCAATCCAGCTCCCCTTCAAATTTCCGGGCGGAGGCGTCCGCATAGCAATGCACGCACTTGAGGTTGCAGGTGCGCGTGATGTTCCAGACCACAATGGGCTTGCGGACGCGGGACGAAGCCGGAGCGCAGGATTCCACGGCGCCTCCCGCGGAGCGGCCGTGCCCGTGGCCCTGCCCGTATCTCAAATGGTCCGCGGGCTGTTCCGCCCCTGTCCAAAGTCTGGTAATGTTAATCATGGTGTTGTGAAAGCCTGGGCTGGTAGGGGCAGAGGTTGTCTTCCGCCATCATGTCTCCGTAAACGGCATAGGCGCGGGAACGGGAGCCGCCGCAGACGGTGCGGTACTCGCACCGGCCGCATTTGCCTTCCAGTGCATTGTCATCCCGGAGTTTGAGGAAAAGGGGGTGCGTGCGGTAGATTTCCCCCGGATCATCCGTCCGCACGTTTCCCGCCGTAACGGGCAGGAATCCGGAAGGCTGGATTTCCCCGGTATGGGAGATGAACATGATGCCCTTGCCGTCCCGAGTGGGAACGGCGCGGCGCGCGGGCTTGCTCCCCTGCGCGCGGGCTTCCTGAAGCGCCACGCGGCGGTAATGGTGCCCTTCCGTGGTCTTGACGCCGAAGGGGACTTCCCGGCTTACCTTGCTGAGTTTTTCCCAGACGGCCTCCACTTCTTCCGCCGTGGGCATTTCATCCATGGCGGCCCGGCCCGTAGGCACCAGCAGGAACACGCTCCACATGCCCGGCTGCATCTTCTTCATCAGCTCCACAAAGTCGTCAAACTCGCCCAGGGTGCTCTTGGTGATGGTGGTGTTGATTTGCAGGTGCATCCCCGCTTCCTTCGCCATTTCCGCCGCGCGCAGGGTCCGTTCATACGTGTGGGGAACGCCGCGGAAGGCGTCATGGGTGGCCTCATGCGCCCCGTCCAGGCTCAGGGACATGCTTTGAACCCCCGCCTCCTTCAAGGCATGGAAGTCCGCATGCAGCAGCCGGGCGGTAGCGGCGGGGCTCAATGCCACATGCAGCCCCTTGCCGGCCGCCGCGCGGATCAATTCCAGAATGTCCGGCCTCATGACGGGGTCCCCGCCCGTCAGCACCAGCATGGGAGGGCGCAGCTCCGCCAATTGGTCAATCAGGCGCAGGGCTTCCTCATGGGTCAGTTCATCAGGATGGGGCCGCGGCTGGGCTACGGCGCGGCAATGCTTGCACGCCAGCGCGCAGGCGCGCGTCACTTCCCAGAAAACCAGGAAGGGGCGTTCATTGAGATCTGTTTCACTAAAAATCGGTCGCATTCCTCAGGACAGCCACTTTAGAACAATTATAATTTTTGACCAGTCCAAAAGAGGGGCATTCCCCCAAAAAGTTCACTTGGCCGCCTCTTCACGGATTTTCTGAACTTCCTTGGGCAGTTCGGAAAGGGAATTGAGGGCCTCCTTCAAATTCCTGGAGGCATCCGGAGAAAGCATGATGGCCGTCACATGCTTGACGATGGGCTGCATCATTTCCACAAGCTGCTGCTGCACTCCCGTCAGCTTGGCCTGCTGGTTGCGGGTGAGGGGCGGCAGGGCGGCCTGTTTCTTGGCGATGTCCAGCAGGGCGGCCCGGTAATGCCCTATCTGGTCCACGGCGGCCTTGCTGGTTTCCTCATCCTTCACCCTGGAAAGGGATTCATCCAGGTTTTTGACTTCATCCACGGTTTTTGCCAGCAGGGTTTCATGCGTGTTGCCCTCCGCATCCTTCGGGAACGGCTCCGCCTGCGCGGCCTTGTCCTGGGAAGCCTGCGCCAGTTCCGTCTGCACGGACTGCAAATCCATCAGGGCCTTCTGCAAATCGGGCGTGAGCAGACCTTCCTTTTTCAAGCGCGCAAGGGATTTCACCAATTCACCGGAAATTTTCTGCACTTCCGTCATCTGGCCGGAAATCTGCGCCTGCTCCTGCGGCGTGGCGCCGGGAAGTTCAAGCTGCCTTTTTCCGAGGTCCACCAGCTTTTCACGCACCTTTTTGACCGTTTTCACGGCGTCCGCCGCTCCGGGCTCGTCCGTCACCTTGTCCAACGCCGCCGTAATTTCATGCATGCTGGCAACGCTCTCCTTGGTCAGGGAAAGATGGGTGTCCTGGGCAAATGCGGGGGCCGTCATGCAGACGGCAGCGCCCAGGCCGATGAAAGCAACTGTTTTATTCATGATGGGAAAGTCTTTCCGGTACGGAAGAATACGTTTTCCCCCTTTTCCCGTCAATGGCGGCTATTGTCAAGACCACTCAACCGCACCATATAAAAGGGCTGTCTGCTTCATTACAGACAGCCCTTTTGAATTTTTAACAGTGACCTTAGTCGCGCTGCTGGCGGGAGTACTTGTAGTAGCTCTGGAAGCTGAGTTCCGCAGGGAATTCGCTCAGGCCGCCGTTGGGATTGTATTCCTTAAGGCCGCTCATGCCGCAACGTCCCTGATAGGGGGGCTTGTACGTGCACTTGTAGGTGGGAGCCCAGAACGTGACAAGTTCATAGATGCCGTAGCCCATGCGTTCAAGCATGGTGGTGGTGCCATCAACAATGCCCACGGAAAAACCGGCATAGTCACCTTCGCGGCTCGTCCAGTTGATGATTCCCAGGGGAATTTCTTCAACGGAGTAAATGATGTTGGCGATGGCGCGGCCCAGCTTGCGGGTGGGGGTGTATTCGGAAGCGGGTGGAGCCTGAATGTCCGCACTGGCGACACCGATGGCGCCGGCGGCAAAAAGAGCTGAGATGATGGCACGTTTCATACTGATTGTTTATATAGTATAATTTGTCGAGGGAAAGCAACTCAAAAAAACAAAAAATCAATCTAATTCCGGACGGGGGTCCCGCGTCATGAGCTCCACAAGCGCTTCCATGGGCGGCTTGGATTCATAAAGAACGGAATAGACGGCGTCAATCAGCGGCGTCCTTACTCCCAGCTTCCGCGCAATTTCATAGACGGAGAGCGTGTTGGGCACCCCTTCCGCCACCATGCCCAGGGCGTCCAGAATTTCCTGGAGGCTTTTTCCTTCCGCCAGCCTCCGCCCCACCGTCTGGTTGCGGGAGTGGCGGGAATAGCAGGTGACGATGAGATCGCCCACGCCGGAAAGGCCCATGAAGGTTTCCCTGCGGCCTCCGCTGGCTACGCCGATGCGCGTCATTTCCGCCAGGCCGCGGGTCAGCAGGGCGGCCTGGGCGTTATCTCCCAGGTTCAGCCCCTCGCACAGTCCGGCCCCGATGGCAAAGACGTTCTTGATGGTTCCCCCCAGCTGCATGCCGATGATGTCCGTAGCGGAATAAACGCGGAAGGTCTTGGAGGCGAATATCTGCTGCACCCAGTCCGCATATTTCGGATCCTCAAACCCGATCAGGGAGGCGGACGGGAGGCCCAGGCAGATGTCTTCCGCATGGTTGGGGCCGGAGAGCACGCCTATGGGATTGGAGGGCAGATATTCCTGAAGGATTTCCGTCATTCTTTTATGGGAGCCCTGTTCAATGCCCTTGGTGCAGGAGACGATGACGGCGTCCGGCCTCACCGGCAGGTCACGCAGCCGCTGCGCTACGGAACGCATGGCTACGGAAGGCACCACCACCACGATGAGCTCCGCGTCCTTCACCTGGTCCAGGTCGCAAGTGGGATGGATGTTGGGGGCCAGGGGCGCGGCGGTTTCCGACAGGACCGGGCTGCGCCTGGTTTCAGCAAGCTGCCGGGCCTGCGCTTCTTCCGGCGTCCACAGGACGACTTCACATTCCCGGGTCGCCAGGACCATGGAGAGGGCCGTACCCCAGGAACCGGCGCCGATGACTGCTATTTTATGTAACCGATTCATCATCTTACTTGGACTTTTTGGAATAGAAGGAGTGTTCCGTTCCGTTGAGGAGCCTCACGATGTTGGAACGGTGCTTGAGAATGACCAGAGCCCCCACCACCGTGAAAAAGGCAATGTAAAGTATCTGGGGAGAAACGGCCCCGCCCTGGCAAAGCGGGTAGAACCACCATCCGGCGGCGATCATCGCCACGGCAGCCACCAGGCTGGCCAGCGACACGATGCCGGAGATTCCCATGAATACCAGCCACGCACCCAGGGCCACGCAGGCCACCACCGGATTGAGGGCAAACAAGACGCCCGCAGTCGTCGCCACGCCCTTTCCGCCCCTGAACCCAAGGAAACAGGTATAGGTATGGCCGAGCACCACGGCGAAACAGACGAGGACGACTACGGCGTTGAAGTCCCAACCGCCTGCATCCCCCGTCAGGAACGGCAGCCAGTTCAGGGCGCCAAACACGGGCACGAACCCCTTTAAAAAATCCAGCGCAAAAACGGAGAGGCCCCACTTCCAGCCCAGCACGCGCCATGCATTGGTAGCGCCTATGTTGCAGGAACCCTCCCGCCTCAGGTCAAGGCCCCTGATCCTGCCGGCAAGGTAGCCGAACGGAACCGCTCCAACCAGGTAGGAGGCTGCAATATAGAGAACTATCCAGGCAATCATGTCGTGCGGAGGGTATTCTACCCCCCCGCCCGTCAAATGACAATGGGGAAATCGTCTCCGGGACGCTTCTTTCCGGCGGCCTGCTCCCGCGGAACAGCGGAACATTCAACGGCCTTCCCCGGCACCGGATTTCCAGAAGGCTTCCTGCACCGCCCCCGTCCGGAGGAAAGGCCCTCTTTTAAAAAGCGACGCAGTAAAAACGGCACAGGCTCGCCCCGTGCTCGTGGGGAACATGCCCCCGGTCTTATTTTTCCTTTGCCGGAACGGGTTTATTTACCGTCCGTGCAGGGTTTCCGCATCACGGCGGCCCAGACGGAAGCATTGTCCTGCTGCGGTTCCAGCATGTCCTTCACCTGCTCCATGATGGTTCCCACCAGCTCCCGGCTGGAACAGTCCCTGGCCTTTTGGAGAGCCAGGAAAGAAGGCTCCCTCAGCAGTTCGCTCCAGACCTGCAAGCCGTCCGAGCAGGCCAGCACCGCATCCCCCGGATGCAGAAGCAGGGGCATGGCGCTGATGTCCACCAGTTCCATGGCCCCCCCCATGACGGCGGACCGCAGAACGCAGCGCTGGCGCAGAGCGCCCTGGAGGGACATTTCCCCCTTCCGGTAGAGGCAATCCGCAATGGGCCTCATGGAGTGGTCTTCATTCAGGCGGTCCATGCGGAAGCTGTCCGCTCCGCTCCATAAGTACAGGGGGGAATCCCCCACGCTGATCCACCACAGGGAGTGGCCGCGGATGAAGACGGCCAGCAGCGTGGTTCCGGATTCCTCCGGCTCCTTCTGGATGGCGGCCAGCGCCCGGTTGGCGGCATGCAGCGCTTCCGTCAGACGCTCCGGAATATCCTCCACGCCGCTTTCCGCAAATACTGCGGCAAATTCCTGCGCCACCACGCAGGAGGCGCAGTCTCCGCGGAGATGGCCCCCCATGCCGTCGCACACGATGCCCAGCATCCCGCCGGCGGCGGGAAGGCTTTTAACCACGTCTTCCTGCTCACGGCGTTTGCCGATCCATTGGGCGGAAGCGCAGTCCAGGGTATCCGGGGTGGGGGGGGCCATGCGGCTGGTGGGCTGAATTAACTGTCCTTCCGTTTCAGTTGCGGGAAGAGCAGGACGTCGCGGATGGAAGAGGCGCCCGTCAGCATCATGATGACGCGGTCAATGCCGATGCCGATGCCGCCTGCGGAGGGCATGCCGTATTCCAGCGTTTCAATGAAGTCGTAGTCCACGCGCTGGGTTTCCCCGGCGGCCTGGTGTTCCAGGCGTTCCTTCTGCACGTCCGGATCGTTCAGTTCCGAATAGCCGGGTGAGATTTCCTGCCCGTTGATCACCAGTTCATACACGTCCACCACGTCCGGGTTTTCTTTGTTCAGCTTGGCGAGGGGAACCAGGTCCTTGGCCACATGGTTGACGAAGCAGGGGTTCATGGTTTTTTCCTCCACCAGCTTTTCGTAAACCTGCTGGGAAACGTCCACATCCTTCATGTCCGGGCTGATTTCCACGTCCAGCTCCTCACAGCGGGCGCGGCGCGCCTCGGGAGAAATGTCAAACCAGTCCTGCCCGGCCACGCTGCGGATCAGGTCCTGGTAGTCGGCGCGCTTCCAGGGGCGGCTGAGGTCGATCGTGTAAAGCACGTTGCCTTCCGCGTCCTTGTGGTCAATCTGGAGGCCTCCGCAGAATTTTTCCGCCAGATGGCAGATGAGTTCCTCCACCATGTTCGCCATGGTTTCAAAATCGCCGCAGGCGCAGTAGGCTTCCAGCATCGTGAATTCCGGATTGTGGCGGCGGTCGATGCCTTCATTGCGGAAGCTGCGGTTGAGTTCAAAAATCTTGGTGAAGCCGCCTACCATCAGTCGCTTGAGGAAGAGTTCCGGAGCAATGCGCAGCGTCAGCGGCATGTCCAGCGCGTTATGGTACGTTTCAAACGGCTTGGCAGCGGCGCCCCCGGCCACGTCCTGAAGCATGGGAGTTTCCACTTCCAGATAGCCGCGTTCCTGGAGAAAGCGGCGGATTTCCGCAATCATGAGGGAGCGCGTGACGAACAGGGACGCGCTTTCCTCATTGGAAATGAGGTCCAGATGGCGCTTGCGGTAGGTGACCTCCTTGTCCGCCAGGCCATGCCATTTGTCCGGCAGGGGCCGGAGGCTCTTGGAAAGAATGGTCAGGCCGGAGACCTTCACGGTGGGTTCTCCGGTACGGGTCAGGAAGGTGGTTCCTTCAATGCCGATCCAGTCCCCGCGGTCCAGGAGCTTCCACAGCTTCCAGGTGGTTCCATCCACTTCATTCCTGTGCAGGAACCCCTGGATTTTGCCACGTACGTCTCCAATGACGAAAAACTGGGATTTGCCCATGTCGCGAATAGCCAGCAGGCGGCCGGCCACGGCTACCTGTTTGTCTTCCTGGAAATCGGCTTTCAATCCGGCGGGGGTGGTGGTCACGTCAAATCTTGCGCCGTAGGGATCAATCCCCAGCTCGCGGATTTTGGCGAGCTTGTCGCGGCGCACGGCAATAAGTTCGGATTCCGTCGTATTCGGATGTGCCTGCTGTTGTTCGGACATAGTGCGGGGATTTTAAAGGCTTGCCTCCGTTTTGGCTAGTGCATTGTCAGGCAGGGGGCATTTTTGGCGGCCTGTCCGGAACCGGGGACCGTTTTGCCCTCCTTTCCGGAGTCCGGGTGCCGGGGGACGCACCCGCGGGGGTGGATGCCCGTCCGCAGCCTCTGTAAAAAGGAGCGGGAGAACCACGCAAGGCACGATATTCAAAGGAATTGAAAAGAAACTGGTCTTATTATTAAAAAATAGCCGCCAAAACCCCACATACGCATAATTGCTTTTACCTTCGGCGTCAGACATGTTATAAATAACTCCGTTAAGGCGCACCTTATTTATCAATTATATACTATCCGTGCAGACTTATGAGTGATCAGACAACCGTAACTTACAGCACGATTGACGCTAACGAAGCCGTAGCCTCCGTAGCCTATCGTTTTTCTGAAGTCATTGCCATTTACCCCATTACACCGTCCTCTCCGATGGGTGAATCAGCCGAAAGCTGGGCCGCTGTCAACCGGAAGAACCTGTGGGGCACCGTTCCCTCCGTGGTGGAAATGCAGAGTGAAGGCGGCGCGGCAGGCACCGTTCACGGCGCCCTCCAGACCGGAGCCATGGCAACTACCTTCACCGCATCCCAGGGCCTCCTGCTGATGATCCCGAACATGTTCAAGATCGCAGGGGAACTGACTCCGGCCGTGTTCCATGTGGCCGCCCGTTCCCTGGCCTACCAGGGCCTCTCCATTTTCGGCGACCACAGCGACGTGATGAGCGCCCGCTCCTGCGGCTGGGCCATGCTGTGCGGCTCCTCCACGCAGGAAGCCGCGGATTTTGCCGCCATTTCCCACGCCGCCACGCTGGAATCCCGCGTTCCGTTCATGAACTTCTTTGACGGCTTCCGCACGTCCCATGAAATCGGCAAGATTGCAGATATCACGGACGATACGCTGAACGGCATGATCAAGCAGGAATGGGCGGACTCCTTCCGCGAACGCGCCCTGACGCCTGACGCTCCCGTGCTGCGCGGCACCGCCCAGAACCCGGACGTTTACTTCCAGGGCCGTGAAACGGTCAACCAGTTCTATGAAGCCACCCCCGCCATCGTGCAGAAGGCCATGGACAGGTTTGCGGACCTCACGGGCCGTTCCTACCATCTGGTGGACTACTCCGGCGCCCCGGACGCTGAACGCGTGATCATCCTGATGGGTTCCGGCGCGGAAGCCGTGGAAGAAACGGTGGAAGCCATGATCGCCCGTGAAAACGCCAAGGTGGGCGTGCTCAAGGTGCGCCTGTTCCGCCCCTTCCCCGCCGCGGAACTGATCAAGGCGCTCCCCGCCACGGTCAGGAAGATCGCCGTGCTGGACCGCACCAAGGAACCCGGCTCCCAGGGCGAACCGCTCCACCAGGACGTCATCCAGGCCCTCTTTGACGCCCAAGGCTCCGGCACGCTCCCCTTCACCAACGGCATGCCCAAGGTGGTAGGCGGCCGCTACGGCCTCTCCTCCAAGGAATTCACTCCCGCCATGGTCAAGGGCGTCTATGACAGCCTGGAACAGGACGCTCCCAAGAACCACTTCACCATCGGCATCAACGACGACGTGCTGGGCACCAGCCTTCCGTATGATGAAGATTACTCCACGGAAGCGGACGACGTGACGCGCGCCATGTTCTTCGGCCTCGGTTCCGACGGCACCGTGGGCGCCAACAAGGACGCCATCAAGATCATCGGCCAGCACACGGACCTGTACGTTCAGGGCTACTTTGTGTACGACTCCAAGAAGGCCGGTTCCTCCACCATCTCCCACCTGCGCTTCGGCCCGCGCCCGATCAAGTCCACGTACCTGATCACCAAGGCGAACTTCCTGGCGCTGCACCAGCCCACGCTGCTGAACCTGTTTGACTTCCTGAAGAACGCCGCCAACGGCGCCACCTTCCTGATGAACAGCCCGCACCCCGCGGACAAGCTGTGGGACACGCTACCCGCCCGCATGCAGCAGCAGATTCTGGACAAGAACCTCAAGCTTTACACGATTGACGCCTTCTCCGTGGCCCGGAAAACGGGCATGGGCGGCCGCATCAACATGATCATGCAGACCTGCTTCTTCAAGTTGGCCGGCGTGATTCCCGCTGATGAAGCCATCGGCTACATCAAGAAAGCCATCGCCAAGACCTACGCCAAGAAGGGGCAGGAAGTGGTGGACAAGAACATCGCCGCCGTGGACGCCACGCTGGAAAACCTGCACCGGGTGGACACCACCGGCAAAACCATCACCGGCCATGCCATTCCGCCCGTCATGTCCGCAGACGCTCCGGACTACGTCCAGAACGTCCTCGGCAAGATGATGTGCGGCGAAGGGGACAGCATCCCCGTCAGCCAGATGCCCGTGGACGGCACGTTCCCGAACGGCACCTCCCAGTACGAAAAGCGCAACCTGGCCCTGGACCTCCCGGAATGGGATCCCGCCCTCTGCATCCAGTGCGGCAAGTGCACGGCCGTTTGCCCGCACGCCGCCATCCGCAGCAAGTTCTTCTCTCCGGACGCCCTCTCCGGCGCGCCGGAAGGCTTTGAATGCCTGGATGCCAAGCATCCGGACTGGAAGGGTGAAAAATTCGTCATCCAGGTCTCCCCGAACGACTGCACGGGCTGCACGCTCTGCTCCGACGTCTGCCCGGCCAAGAGCAAGACGGACCCGACCCACAAGGCCCTGACCATGGTGCCCACCCTGAAGATTCACGACAAGGAGGAAGCCAACTGGGACTTCTTCATGAGCCTTCCGGACGTGGACCGCACCAAGGTAAGGACGGACAACATCCGCTCCATGCAGGTGCTGCGCCCGCTGTTTGAATTCTCCGGCGCCTGCGCCGGCTGCGGTGAAACCCCGTACGTGAAAATGCTCTCCCAGCTCTTCGGCAACCGCCTGGTGGTCGCCAACGCTACGGGCTGCTCCTCCATCTACGGCGGCAACCTGCCCACCACCCCGTGGTCCCATGACTCCGAAGGGCGCGGACCGGCCTGGTCCAACTCCCTGTTTGAAGACAACGCCGAATTCGGCCTTGGCTTCCGCGTCTCCCTGGACAAGCAGATGGAACACGCCATTGAGCTCCTCCATGAAGCCGCCGGCATCGTGGGCCAGGAACTGGTGGACCAGATCCTGACCAACCCGCAGAAGGATGAGGCGGACATCGCGCAGCAGCGTGAAAACGTCGCCGAACTCAAGAAGAGAATCACCGGCAAGCCGGAATGCGCACGCCTCCTGACCATGGCGGACAAACTCGTCCGCAAGAGCGTCTGGATCCTCGGCGGCGACGGCTGGGCCTACGACATCGGCTACGGCGGCTTGGACCACATCCTGGCCAGCGGCAGGAACGTGAAGGTGCTGGTCATGGATACGGAAGTGTACTCCAACACCGGCGGCCAGTGCTCCAAGTCCACCCCGCGCGCTGCCGTGGCCAAGTTCGCCACGACCGGCAAGCCCGGCGTGAAAAAGGACCTGGGCCTCATGGCCATGACCTACGGGAACGTGTACGTGGCTTCCGTCGCCCTCGGCGCGAAGGACGAACATACGCTGAAAGCCTTTGTGGAAGCAGAAGCCTATGACGGCCCCGCCATCATCATTGCCTACTCCCACTGCATCTCTCACGGCATCAACATGGCCAAGGGCCTGCAGCAGCAGAAGGCATGGGTGGATTCCGGCCGCATCCTGCTCTATCGCTACAATCCGGACCTGGCCCTCCAGGGCAAGAATCCGCTGATCGTGGAAGGCAAGGGACCGAAGGGCGACCTTCGCGACGTGCTTCTCAGCGAAAACCGCTTCAAGCTTCTGGCGAAGACCAACAAGGAAGGATTTGAAAAACTCCTTGAAGAAGCCCAGAAGGACGTCTGGCACCGCTGGAACCTGTACCAGAGCATTGCCAACATGGGCGCCGACAAGTCCGCGGAATAAAGCGTACAGCCGCTGAATTTCAACGCCCCTGCACGGTTCGTCCGGCAGGGGCGTTTTTATTCGTTCAACAGGAGGGAGCTCTTTCCCGCGCTCCGGATACGGGCGCCTTCCATGAACCCGGGCGCGCATTTGCGCTTCATGGAAGAAAATGGCCTGCTTACGTGGAAAGTGCATGCGGAAGTACCTCCGCGGAATGTACCCATTCTGGCCCCATGTCCCCGCTGGGGAAAGCCTATCAGCAAATGACCACGCCAAGCCCGCAGATCAAGGACATTCCTATTTTACGATTCTTCCCCGCCCATGGGACTGCCTGGCGGCGTTTTATCATCTTTCAATGCGGTTTCAGCTGGAGATTGGAATAAGGGACAATTTTTTACCCCTTGGGGATTCTTCACGTTAAGAAACGCATCCATAGCCTGCACGGCTTCTTTCTGATTCCATTTCCGGGATTGCTCAAGGGCAGGACCGGAAATTTTCCTCCATTCTTTTTCCGCCTCTTTTAAAGAAACCGCCTTAAAACATTTCCACTGGGGAGCATCCTGTGTAAGAAGTTCAAAGAGGGACACAACCCAAACCGTTTCAGAGGGCATGTCCTCTGCCAATTTTTCCTGTTCAGGTGATGCAGGCGATTTTGCCTTTTCTTTTACTATTGTTTCAAACGGATCTTCACCCTCGGTTTCCTGGGAAAGAGGCTCCCGGCGGCTGCCTGGGGAAAGGGAGCATGTTTCCTTAATGACGCCCGTATTTACATAAACGCTTTCCGTCTGCTCCATGCCGCTTTTCCAGCGGGTTCCATCTTTGGGATTGGTCTCTTCACAGCCGCTCCATTCCAATACCCTGCCATACTGTTCCGTCAGTTCCCATTGCTTCCATCCATAGGTAAAGCGATACCTGTTAACATACCTGTCAGGACAAAAATAATAAGCTTCTTCACCACGAAAAACACTGCCGATTTTCTTCCCGTGCAGGCAGAAGGAAGGAACCGTATAAAGATAAGAGTTATCCGCATTGCAGATAAACCTTACATGTTCATCCTGCGGGGGAGGAGTTCCAGCTATTTCAGGGTTCCGGTACAGGAAAATTCTTTCTTTTCCATGGTCTCCCACAAGATCAATTTCCTGCATAAAAACAAGGCCGCCGTTGGGGCCGTCTGAATTCTTTAATGCAGGATTCCAGCCCGTCCATGATTCAATAAGATCGCCCTGTCCGGAAACCTGTTTGCGAATATTCCACTGGAGAAAAGAAGGAAGCTGGGAAAAATGAAGGGAAAAAACAGGCGGCTGCTCTGCCGCCTTTAACAAGGCGGCAGAGCAGCATAAAAAGCATAATCCTGTGATTAAAGCATTCATTCTAAATTTGATTTACCCTGGACAGAACCCTGTCCACATAATCAAAATTATTGCTATTATATCTGGAAATGCACCATTGTCTAGAAGTATTCATCCAGGCGCAGTAGTGGCCGCTTTTTCCGGGATCATAAAGAAAACCGGGGGAGCGCACCTTGGTGCCGGGTTCGTTAATCTGCCGGGAACATTTGGAAGCTCCGTTATATGCCTTAAGCGTGCAAAGCTGGGCGATGGTACAGTCCGTTCCTTCCGCAAATGAATAATCATAAGGAACCCCCTGGCCTGGATTGGTATCGGCCGCACGATAAACCGGGAGAGCACTTTCAGGCGCTTCCGCCTGCTGCTGCTGGAGTTGACGGAGCATCCACCTGTGCGCCTCATTGTATTTGACAAGGATGATTTGAAGGGCTGCCTGGATGTTTTTCTGCCAGTTCCATATTTGCTCCCTTGGAATGGCGGTATATATGCCGTCTCCCCCTGCCGTTCCCGTCACTTGAAAAATGCCGTAACCGCCGGCGCCGGCGGTATCTTGGCTATGAAGCGGAATTCCTTCCGCCCCGGGTTCCCTCCGGTAATTGCCGCCTCCGGCTAAAAATTGATTGTACAAGGATGACGGGGCATTACTCCAGGAGAAGGGGTAATAAACCGCCTCGCCGCCATATCCAAATGATTCGCTTTTGCCTACGGCGGGAAGACACCATTCCATGGAGGCCAAAGTATCCGGATACATTTGCAGCACGTAGGACTGAATATACCGGGTGCACATTTGATCGTCCGGATTCTGCCCTCCGATGCGGAAACGATAGATATCCGCGCCTGTATAGGAGGAGTGGCCGTTTTTGGATTTAATTTCAAATTCCAGACTGGCATTTCCTCCAAAAAAGCCTTCATTCACCTCTCCAAGCCAATCCGTATCCTCCGCAATATTCCATAAGGACACTGGCTGTTCTTTCCAATTTCCCGGAATGGAAGGGACATGTACTGTATCTTTATCCAAAACGGCCTGGTTGCGATCCCGGGTTCCGGCAGGAGCATCTGCATATTGGATCGCCGGGCGGCTGTAGCTTACCGTCAACCTGGTTTTCCAGGAAAAACGCCCGGCATCCAACCCTTTTATTTCAAAATGCAAACTGGGCATTCTAGGACTGCTTTCCTGGCCGGAACCTGTCTCTGCATAATCAATCCATGCAATCGTGTCAGTATTCCTGCCGTCCACATATCCCAGCGTATCGGAATGATCATCTTCCTGCGGTACGACCAATCTTTCCGATACTCCAAACAGCGGAGCCGGAAAAGCCTTCAAGGTGACGGGATGAATATCCACTTCCGTAATCAGGGTCCCAAAAGTTCCGCCTTCCTCACATTCCATGGAGAGCCATATGTCTTCCCTTCCCGTATTGAATTCCTGGGAACGCTTGAGGCGCATCAGCAAGCATCTGTCTCTCCATTCCCCCGGGATAATTTCACCCTCCTTGACATTCAACGAGGCGATTACTTCTCCGGTATTCTGCGACGGGTCTCCCAGCGTGACTTTAACATGGTAACTATTGTTAACCTTGTTGCCATCATCACCGCGCCTGCCCCGGTCCTTCCACGAAATTACATAAAATCCCGCGGCGTAATCCGGAGTGTCAAACGAATCCCTGTCTTCAAAGAACATGATCCTTTGTTTGATGCCTCCGGAAGTTTTGTCAGAATCCAGCTCTGCACATGTAACATGATCACTTTCTACGGACCAGTATTCTATTTTTGTTCCGCGGAGGGCATACCATTTCCGGATTCTGGAAGCACGGTCGGAAGTTCCTTCCGTGGAAGAAATGAATCCATATTTAAATTCGACGCCTTCCGCATATCCCTGATCGTGTTTCTGATTTAATGCTCCCGTTGAGCCCATCTTCCCGTTTTCAATCTTTATTTCATGCCGGGAATCACCGTTATTTACTGAAATTGCGTTATTCATTGCATTTAGTATTTTTATGGAATGCCATCGTAAATATCGGTTTTTTGGGATTCAACCATTACTTGACGAATTAAACACGGATGATACGTGCCTCTACTCCCTCCTGTTGAAAATAAGCAAATTCCATAAATGCTGCCACTACGGGCGGAAAGTCCAAAGGACTACCCAAACTGCTCGCTCTCAGAGACGGAAGAACAATAAATAAAGCTTGCCCGTTGTCTCCCAGCAACCTGAAAGACAAGGACAAGCTTTTTATAAAAATAAAGAATCGAAAACGCGGAAGCTATAAAATCATCTAGCGGCTTCCGCCGTTTTACGGATGATTTCACGGGCCTTGCGCACGTCGTCCTCATGGGAATCGCCGCGGCTTCTTTCCACGGTGAAGAGCTTGGAAAGTTCTTCATCCATGCGGGCCACGGCGGCTTTCGCCTTCGGGTTCTTCGCGGCGCGGGCGCGCAGGATATTGACCTTTTCAAATTCTTCCAGCCCGTCGCGGAGTTTTTCAAACCGCAGGGAACTGAGGTTGCCGGGATAAACCAGGTAGCAGTCTCCCGCGGGCCAGTTGCCGAAGTCCGTCTTTTCAAACGGATTGCGGTTCCAGGAGTTGTAGGCCCACCTCAGAAAGCCGTCCAGATGGTTGGCGGCGGCAAAGAGGGGCAGCCATTCCGCCTCCGCCAGCGGGGAGACGGTAAAGGTGTTGGGCTTTTTGGGATGGACGCAGACGTAGAACGTCGTCTTTTTCCCCTCTTTCTTGCGCTGCGCCAGGAGATCGCCCGTGACCGTGTCCGCATGGTCGAGCACGGGAGAGACGTCATACACGTCCCGGGTCAAGGCGGTAGGCTGGTTGACGGCTGAAACGATTTTGAATTCCGGGGCATACTTGTCCAGCACGTTCTTGGCCGCCCTCACCATGGCGTCCGGCCGTTCATCCAGCCCGATGCAGGTCTTGTCCAGCCATCCCTTGCTCTTGACGTGCTTGCGGAAATCCGCCAGGAAAGGCCCCCAGATGGCTTCGTAGGAAGGGTCGTTCGGCTTGAGGTCCAGGAACTTGTATTTTCCGGTAGCTTCATCCAGATAACGGACTTTCATGTTCCACGGAATCATGGTGTAGCAGGATATCTGGCCCTTGACGCCCACCTCGTTGATCATGAAGGAAACCCATTTGTCAAAGTTGGCGTAGTTCCAGCGCATGGTTCCGTTTTTGCCCTTGATCCATTCGATCATGGGGGGGAACCAGTCGTAGGTCTGGGCGTTCCAGGCTTCATCAATCAGGGAGCAGGTAATGGCCTTCTGCCCGGCATCCGCCAGCCTCTTCATCACCGGCTTCATCAGCGCGAAATGTTCCGGAGACCACGGTTCCACATCATGCCAGCGCGCCACAGCCTGCGGATGCTGCCAAAGGTCCAGGTGAACCTGCCAATTGGCGGGCGCAGGCAGAAATTCCGGAGCCACTTCCAGAACTACGGGAACGCTCACGGGAGAACCGTTTTCAGCGGAGACCACCACTTTTCCCTTGTACACGCCGGGTTTGGCGGACGGAGGAATGTTGACTTCCACCCAGACGGGACGCACGCCCCCCGCCTGCAGGTCGCAGCTGTTTTCACTGCCGATGATATCTGAAATGAGCCTGTTGCCGCCCTTGGTGTAGCGTATCATGGAGGTCCGGACGGGAATGACCTGTCCGGCAGCGTTTTTTACCCCGGCGCAGGAGGCAGACAACTGGGGCTGCGCCTGGGCAGACCAGACGGCAATCTGCCCCCCGGCGCGTTCACCCCTCCAGCCGGACAGGCGCACGGAATCCTGAAGCATTTCCTGCCTGGGAGCGCCGCTGTAAGGGATGCGGTCATAATCCTTCACCGCCGCGGCTTGCAGGTTCAGGGCGGCATCAGGGCCGTAGCCCTTAATTTCCACCAGGTGCCCTCCCTTGTCATTGCCGGCGTTGTTGCCCAGGAAGGTGATCTTGACGTACCGGACCGTCCGGGGATTGAATTTGAAGGGAACGCCTTCCGAGGTGGCCGCAATGCTGTTGGAAGACTGGTCCGCCAGCATTTTCCAATTTTTGCCGTCTTCAGAGCCTTCTATTTTATATTTGTAAATGCGTCCCCCCTCCCAATACGGCCAGACATGCAGGGCGGAAAGCGCGCGGGGCTTCCCCATGTCTATTTGAAGCCAGACGGGAATGCCCTCACAGCCCCAGTATTTGCCGGCGTTGTTCGCCTGGCCGTCCACGGCCAGTTCCGGACGGTCGTTGCCGTAATGCCCGGAAGCGGTGACTTTGGCCCCGGCAAACAGATTGCCCGCATCACCCGGCGCTCCGGCGGAAGCCAGGGCAGGTTCATACACGGGGTGCCTGTCCGGCGATTGGGCCTGAACAAAAGACGTTAAGGCAATAACGGAACACAGAGGAAAAAGAAAACGGCGCATGCGTATATTACGTGCAGGAATTCCGTTTTCTCTCAAGAAAAAAGAGTGTTTCCGCTATTCCGCCAACGGACGCACCGGAATGCCTTTGGAGGCAAAGTAGGTTTTGGCTTCCGGCACCGTATATTCGCCAAAGTGGAAGATGGAAGCCGCCAGCACGGCGTCCGCCTTGCCCTCCACCAGCACGTCCACCATGTGGTCCAGGCTGCCCGCTCCTCCGCTGGCGATCACGGGAATGCGCACCGCCTCGCTGACGGCGCGGGTCAGTTCAATATCGTACCCAGTTTTGGCCCCGTCCGCATCCATGCTGGTCAGCAGGATTTCCCCGGCACCGCGGCGTTCCGCCTCCACGGCCCATTCCACGGCATCCAGCCCCACGAATTTACGGCCGCCATGGGTGGAAACGCCCCATTTGCCGGGAGCCTGCCTTTTGGCGTCAATGGCCACGACAATGCACTGGCTGCCGAAGGCCGCCGCGCCTTCATTGATCAGCTCCGGGCGGTTGATGGCCGCCGTATTCAGGGACACCTTGTCCGCGCCCGCCAGAAGCATTTCACGCATGTCCTTTACGGAGCGGATGCCTCCGCCCACGGTCAGCGGCATGAAGCAGCAGGCCGCCGTGCGGCGCACCACGTCCACCATGGTGGCGCGGCCGTCGGAAGAAGCGGTGATGTCCAGAAAAACAAGCTCGTCCGCCTGCTGGGCATCATACGCCCTGGCGCATTCCACCGGGTCACCGGCATCCCTCAGGTTGACGAAATTGGTCCCCTTGACGACTCTGCCGTCCGTTACGTCCAGACATGGAATGATTCTTTTTGCCAGCACGGCCTTATCAAGCCATCACCGCCAGCAAAGGGGAAGCCTAAAATACGGCTTGCCGCAGGATGCCTATGATGGGAAAAAACGTCTCTTTCCTATAAATATCCCGTTGCAGGCTTTCTTTGTCATCTCCATCAAATTTGAAGACAATTCCTTGAATTTCAATAAATGGATAAATGTATAGAAAGCATTTTACACACGCTTTCCTCCTCCTGTTCAATAAATGTCTGCGGATTAAGAATCCGCAAACAATAAAAAATATTAACAATTAATTTACTGTACATTTTAATACATTGAAAATACTATCATTATAGCATTCCTGGTCTTTTTTGAATTCATCCTTTCCATACTTGCTCCGCAAGTTATACAAAATTTGTATTTCACATAAAAAAACCGGATTCTTAATCCGGTAAACGGGTGGAAATACTTCCTTCCAGTATTTTTGACTCAAAAGTTTAATAAAATGAAGAAAACACTTTCTCTTCTGGCCGTCACGCTCCTCGGCATTTCAGGCGGCCACGCCGCCGTCACCCTGGTTTCCGGATTTTCCCGGTTTGACCAGACTTCACCGGACAGCGGCACCGCTGTTTCCGATCTGGGAACGAAGTCCCTCAGCTGGACGCTTAACGACGCTATCTGGAATAACGACGGAACATGGACGTCCAATGCGACCAATTCAAAGAAAAACGGGCTTAATGTTTCTTCCCTTCAGCTTTCCGGAGCTACCGGCTATACGGTGAACATTAACTTCTCCAGCGCCGCCAGCCTGGACAACACTGATTCCCTCTTCTGCGCTTCCATTGGCGGAACCGGTCTTAATTCCATTGTAGGACGCTATGAAAGCGGCAAGATAGGCATCGCCAACAATGGCGGCAGTTCGGGACGTCCCGCAAGCGGCTTAAGCAGCACCGCCATTGACTTCAACAGCCCGTTTTCACTGACTCTCTCCGTTCAGGCAGGGGGAGCCTACAGCGTGTTCATTACGCAGAACGGCACCACTCAGACCGTGTCCTGGCCCAACATGGCCCAAGCCGGAAATCTGGACCAGCTCTATATCGGCTGCTGGGCAACCTTGAACGGGAACCAGAGTTCCCCGACGGTATCCGACCTCAGCTTCTGGGAAGGCGCGGCAACGCAGGATGACCTGGCAGCCATCATCAACGTTCCGGAACCGGCCACTGCCTCCCTGAGCCTTCTGGGGCTGGGCGCACTGCTCCTGCGCCGCCGGAGAAAGTAAAATTTCCTCCTGTCGGGCCGCTGGCGGTTTCATGCAGCCAGCGGCTTTTGTTTTTTATCCCTTTGAATCCAACTGCCATGAAATTTTCATCACTTTACCGCAGTCTGCTGTTCATCCCCATAACGGCGGCCTTCATCGGCGCGGCAGAAGCCAAGACGCTTCAATTATACATCCTGACAGGACAATCCAATTCCCTGGGAGCCGTCAAGGGGTCTCCGGCGTCCGCGGAGCTGCTGGAACAGTACAGGTCCGATGGAAGCACCAAATTCTGGCACAATAATTTCAACAAGATCACCGGCAGTTCCGTAGACTGCAATCCGCCAGCTTCCTCTTCCTGGGGTTCTGTCGTACCCCAGGTGTGCGGAACGGAGTCAAGCAATTACAACTGCATGGGGCCGGAGTACGGCTTTGCCGCCATGATGGAGCGCAAGGGATGGTCCCTGGGCGGCCCTGGCTCCGAACATGCGGACATGGGAATCGTCAAGGCCGCTCTGGACGGAGGAGGCAATTCCTATTGGAACAAAGACACGAACGCCTATAATGCCATAGTGGAGACCGTCAGGAAGGCCTGTGAAAACGCCCTGGCCAACGGTTACGACAAGGTGGAGATCATGGGCGTAATGTACCTTCAGGGAGAGTCCAATACAGTCACTGACAACAGTAATGCCGCCAATTCATTTTTAACGTTTCTGGACAACTTGCAGGGGGACCTTGCCCGGGATGGAGTGGACACCGGCTCTCTGGCGGCACATCAGGCCATTCTGGGAGAACAGGCCAAGTGGGGCACAACCAACGTCACGAATGCTGAAACGGGGGACGTCACCGGAGGATTCAACGGCAATGAAGGTTCTTCCGGAACAACCCGCGACCAGCAGGAAGCTCTGGCCCGGGCAAACGACAACATGGGCTGGGTTCCGACACGGGACCTCGCCAAAATCACCTCCGGCGACAGCATGGGGGTTCATTACGACGGAAAGTCCCAGATCACCATCGGAGCGCGGTATGCCTATGAGGCGGCCAGGCTGGCCGGGTACGATACGGGTACGGTCCGCAGCGGAAATTACGACGCCGCTCTCTCTTCCACGGAAGCCTGGATGAACGGCAAGCTCCCCGTGGACAGCACGGCCGTCTGGGACGCAGCCTCCTCCGCCAAGGATAACATGGTGAGTTCCGCCGCCGGAACCAACGCCGTGCTTTACGGCATCAGGATTGAAGATACATACCTGAACACCATCACCATCCGGGGCGTGGCCGTTAACGGCAGTTCCGCTCCCTCCATGCAGGACGGCCATTTGATCCTGGGGAGCGGCGGCATCGACATCGCAACCGGAAAAAACCTGAACATCGCTTCCGTGCTGGAGCTTCAGGGCGACCAGCAATGGAACATTGCGGGAGGAAGCACCCTGTCCATCCGGGGGAGCAGTTCTTCCGGCAACCATCAGCTCACGTTCATCACGGGAACGGGAGACGTCGCCATCCGCAATTCCACCCTTGCGGCTGATCCCTCCGGAATCGCCAGAGTGGAGGTCAACGCCTACGTCAATACGGATGCCGCCGCTTTTACGGGAAACTGGACCGTCGGTCCCGGCGTGGAATTAACAATGAACGGCACGGATACCAAGACCGCCGGCTCCGGCTGGGGAACGGGCTCCGTCACGCTCCAGGGGGCAACCGTCCTTGCCGGCTGGGAACACGTGACGTCCAATACGTGGAGCAACCATTTCATTCTGGAGGAAGGCACCGTTTCTTCCTTCGGAAGCTCCACCAACGCCACCGGAAAAGTCCTGACCCTGTCCGGCGGGATTTCCGGAAATGGGGCCTTGTCCAAAACCACCGGCAATACGCTGGTTCTGGCCCATGCCAATACCTATGCGGGAGGGACCCAAATCCGGGGAGGCACTCTGCGGCTCGGAGACAAAAGCGCCCTGGGCACGGGAACGGCGGCCGTTCACACGGGAGGAACGCTGGATTTGAACCGTTATGACGTTTCCAACACCATCCGCCTGTCCGGAGGGGAGGTGCTGAACTGGGGCACCGTTGCACGGGTAGAAATCGGCCACCAGGTGGTCTGGGCGGACCAGCACCTGGAGGGAACGCTCGCCTTGTCCGACGGCTCCCGTATCCTGGCCGGCAATTCCATGACGCTGGGAACGGGCGACAGCCTGGCGGCGGGGAATTTTACCGTGGAGCTTTCATCCATGAACCTGGTGGAAGGAGGCGAAGGGCTGGCCGCCATCATCATGACGGGAGGCGCCTTGAACCTGCTGGACGGCCTGACTCTGGACGTCAGCGGCATCCTTGCTCGCGCCGGCACCATGTCCTTCAGGATTACGGACATTTCAGGGGGTACCCTGGAAGGGCTTTCCTCTGCGGAAGATTTTTCCCTGGCAGAGGCCGCCCATGGCTGGAATGTGCTGGATTACGATGCTTCCACGGGAATCGTGACGCTTTCCGTCCCCGAACCGTCCTGTGCCCTGCTGGGACTCCTGGGCATGGCGGCTCTGCTGGCAATGCGCCGCAGGGCCTGACTTTTTCCCCCTGTTCCCGAAGCCAGCAGGAGCGCCGCCAGCCTTTGCGGCGCTCCGTGACCGGACCTGAACAGCCCGGGAATTTAACTGGAAGTTATGCCTTCCTCCCCCCAGCCGCCTTTCCTCTGCGCGCGTTGGAAATAACCGGAGTAAACAGGGCGAAATGGGGCAAACGGCTTAATAGCTTTTCTTTCCATGTCCAGGTGCTAGACTCCGCGCAAGGCATCTCCACCCATGACAACCACACGCTCGGGATTCACCAAACTTGCAGCCGTCTGCATTGCCATCCTTCTGGGGGCGGTCATCTGGGAGCTGGGGTGGCCCCTGACGCGGGCGGAACATGAATGGTCGCGCCTGATTGCGGCCGTCGCCACGCTGGGCCACCTGGCGGGGGTGCTGGGCTCCTACTTCCGGAAGGAAATCAACCGCCCTTCCCTGAGGCTTCTGATTTTCCAGATCATCAGCTGCCTGCTGATCTTCCTCCTGATCGCCAGGGAGCAGCAGGAGGACAGTTATATGAGGTTTACGGAGCTTTCCCGCCTGGTGATTACGGCAGGGCTGATCGCCATTCCCACGCTGATGTCCCTGACCAGGATTTTTGAATGGCTGCTGGGCAAGCAGAAAAAAGGGCGCCCGCTGATGGCTCCCGCCATGCAGTTTGTGACCTCCCTGGGGGTGGTCATCCTGGCGGGCACCGGGCTGCTTCTGCTCCCCAATTCCACGTATCCCGGCATCACGCTGAGCTTTACGGACGCCCTGTTCACCAGCACCAGCGCCGTGTGCGTCACCGGGCTGAACGCCGTGGACTTCGCCAGCACTTTCACCCCGCTGGGGGAAATGTTCACGCTTGCCCTCATCCAGATCGGCGGCTTCGGCATCATGACGTTCGCCTACTTCGTGGCCATGGTGGCGGGCCAGGGCTTTTCCCTGCGTGACCGCGTGCTGCTGACGGACCTGCTGGACGAAGGGAACCTGGGGTCCGTGGTCTCCTTCATCACCACCATCGTAGTCAGCACGCTGTTCATTGAACTGTGCGGGGCCGTCCTCCTGTACTTTTCCTGGGAAGGAAAGGATATCAACCTGATGGGAGAACCCCTGTGGTGGCACTCCCTCTTCCATTCCGTTTCCGCCTTTTGCAACGCGGGTTTTTCCACGTTCCCGATGAATCTGATGGAGCCGGGCATCCGCCTATGCTACAGCGGGCAGGCCGTCATCATGGCGCTGATCGTATGCGGCGGCCTGGGATTCGGCATTTACAAGGAAATCAACTCCCGCCTGGTCAACCGTTTTCTGGCCAAGCACCGCCGCCTGCGCATGCAGTGGACCCCGTATTTCAAGCTGGTGATGATCGCCACGGGCATTCTGCTGGCAGGGGGCGCCCTGTCCATCTTCGCCGTTTCCGCCCCCCACACCTCCGAACCGCTGGGGCAGCACCTCTGGAGCTGCCTTTTTGACAGCGTCACGGCCCGCACGGCGGGATTCAATATCAGCGACTACAGCCGCTACCTGCCCGCGGCCAGCCTCATCATGTGCGGCCTGATGGTGGTGGGCGGCAGCCCCGGCGGCACGGCGGGCGGCATGAGAACCACTACCTGCGCCATTGCGGGCGCGGAAATCCTGCGCATCCTCCGCGGCCGGGACCACGTGGAATTCTTCCACCGCCGCATTGACCAGCGCACCGTGGCGCGGTGCGTGATCACGGTGGTGGTCTCCTGCGCGTGGATCGGCTGTTTCACCATTCTTATTTGCAGCCTGGAGCCCGCCATGAGCTCACTGGATATCTTCTTTGAAAACTGCAGCGCTTTTGCTACGGTAGGCGTGTCACGGGGAATCACGCCCAATCTGAGCGACCCTTCCAAGTATCTTCTCATCATCAACATGCTCGCCGGCCGCGTGGGGCTTTTCGCCTTCCTCATCGCGCTGGCCGGCACCCCTACCCCGCGGCATTACCGCTATCCATCCGTCAAAATTCCGTTAACCTGAACATACCATCATGAGATATACCGTTATCGGCCTGGGCCAGTTTGGACAGGAGCTCTGCACGGAGCTTTCCGCCCGCAACATTGAAGTAGTGGCCGTCGCCTCCACGGATGAAGAACTGGAGCAGATCAAGGACCTGGTGACTTACGCCGTGGTGACGGATTATACCAATCCGGCCGCCCTGCGGGAACTGGAGCTGGACGACCAGTCCGCCGTGATCGTCGCCATCGGGGACAGCTTTGAAGAAAACCTCCTCGTCGTCACGCACCTCCAGAAAATGGGCGTGCGCTACATCTACGCCCGCGTGATGAGCCCGGTGCACGAGCACATTTTAAGCCAAATGAACGTGTACGCGCTCATCAACCTGTCGCGCGTGGCCTCCAAGCAGCTCGCCAGCCAGCTGGAATCCCCGGAATTCCTGCGCGTCTCCCCCATGGATGAGAACCACAGCATCGTGGAAATAGCCGTGCCGCGCATCTGGGTGGGCAAGCGCCTCCGGGACGTGGGCCTGCGCACGGAGCACCATCTCAACCTGCTCACCATCCGCCGCGGAGAAGCCCAGACCCCGCAGGGGCGCCGGGAAATCCTCTCCATCCCGCGCATTCCCGTCATCGGCACCCCTTCCCCGGACCTCGTCTTTGAAGACCACGACATCCTGATCCTGTTCGGCAAGGAAACGAATCTGATTGAATTCGCCCAGTTGTCCAAGGGCCTGTAAACCCGGACCCGCCCCATTCCGGGAACCGGGCTTTCAGGACAGCTCTTCAAAAGCGGTTACCAGGCGCTTTTCAGAGATACGGCCCTTGACGGAGATGGCGGGGGCGAAGACGGCCAGGCGGTATTCTTCCAGCAGGTAGCCGTACTGCGTCCAGCGCGGGTCGCCGTCATGTTCCGGCAGGCCCTGATGCCAGGGGAGGTACACGCGTTCAAAGAGGTCCAGGCGTTCCAGCTCCCTGGCCAGGGGCTGCTGGCCGATGCGCCTGATGCGTTCCGCGATGCCCTGCATGTACCGTTTCAGGTCCGGCAGGCGTTCCGCTCCATGCGCCCACAGGAAGCGGGAGCGGAGCAGCCAGTCAAGCTGGCGCCGGAGGTCAGCCGTGATGCGCTCCGTATGGCGCACGCCCTGCTGCGCGGCCATAAAGTCCCTGGCGGCATGCTCCGTGGCCGCCACCAGTTCCCAGACGTCCGCCACGCTGTGCGCCGCGTCAAAGAGGTTCTGGCGCAGGCTCATTTCCGCAGCGGCGAATTGTTCCGCCGTGCGCGGCAAGGGGCGGCCCATGGCAACCTCCGCGGAGACGTCCACCAAGTCGTCCGCATTGGTGGACGGGTCCCGGCCAAGCATGTGCAGGGAGAGCTTCCCTTCCAGTTTCAGCGGAAATTTTTTGCGGAGGTGGTTGAGCTGGTCCGCCTGGCGCAGGCGCATGAAGCGCAGGCACCCTCCCCGGTGGGATTCCGCCGCGCGCAGTTCATCCTCAAAAACGCGGACGCCCACAGACGCACCTTCATCCACCAGGGCCACGTAACCTGGCCTGCCCGCCACGTCCACCGTGCGCTCCAAATCTCCGCAGGTCCATTCCTTCATTCCGGTTACGGATACGATGTCCGCCGCCGTTTCCCGGAACCGGCGGGAGAGCTTTTTGCCCAGCCGCCCGTTCAGCTCCGCAACGTCCGTGCCCATGGCAAGCTCTTCTCCTTCGTCGTCGCAGACCCAGATTTTCGTCACCAGTTCCGCAGGAATGCGGCTCATGTCAAAGAAGGTGGGAGTACAGAAACGCCCGGTTTCCGCTTCCACGAATTCCGCCAGCTTCTGCGCCAGCGGGCCGTCCGGATCCAGGCCATGCCGGAGTTCCGCAAAGTAGGCGGCCTTTTGGCTGATGGGCTGGAGAAAGACGCGCAGGTCCTTGGGAAGGGTACGAAGCAGGCATTCCGCCCGCTGGGCCAGATGGCCCGGCACGCCCCATTCCGGCAGCCATTCCGGCACGTCCGGCAACTGGTCAATATGGACGCCCAGCGTCACACCGTCATCTTCCGCGCCGGGGTCATTCTGGTAATACACGGCGTATTCCGCGCCGCCGCAGGAAATTTCATCCGGAAAGCCGTCCAGAAGGTCCCTGCCCCAGAAATCATACATGGCCTCCTGCGGCGGAACGTGCAGGGCGTCCGGGTTGTTTTTTTCCATGCTTCCGGCCCAGCGCAGAAAGGCCCTGGCCGTGCAGCAGTCCTGCGGAATAAGCCTGTCAAAGAATTCAAAAACGCCTTCCTCGCACCAGACCTGGTCCGGGCGGCGCAGCTTCAGTTCTATCTGCCGCACTTCCTCCCGGAGCGTTTCCAGATGCCTGATGCATCCGGGTTTCGTACGGAAGCCGCCGCCCAGCAGTCCTTCACGGATCATGATTTCCCGCGCATGGGCGGGATTAATGCGGCCATAGTGCACGCGCCTGTTGTCAATGATGCGCAGACCGCCGCACACCACGCGCTCCACGGCGTAAACCGCGCCCTGCTCTTTGTCCCACCGGGCTCCGGAATAATGGGATTCACAGAGATGGGGAGCCACCTGCTCCACCCACTCCGGCTCCAGCCGGGCGGCGCGGCGCATCCACAGGCGCGTGGTGTCCACCAGCTCCACGCCCATCACCCATTCGCTCCGCTTCTTGCGGCGGAACAGGCCGGAACCGGGAAAGATGCCGAAGGAGCGTCCCCCGGCGCCGCGGTATTCCCGGTTGTCCGCATCCCAAAGGCCGAACTGGCGCGGAACGCCCGCCAGGATGCTCCGGTGAATCATGGCAAAAGACGCCTGACGCTCCGTTTCCTCCTCCAAGGGAGGAATTTTGCATTTCAGGGTTTCCCTGACCAGCCGGGAAAGGTCTTCCCACAGGTTGAACCATTCCATCATGCGGTTGAAATTGAGGAAGTTTTTCACGCACCATTTCCGGAGCTGGTTTTTGTGCCAGCGCCGGCCTTCCCGGAACTGCCACGCAGCCTTCCACAGTTTGAGCAGGGACAGGAAATCGCTGTCTTCGTCCTTCCACTGCGCGTGGGCCTGGTCCGCCTTCTGCGCGGCATCCGCCGGACGTTCCCGGGGATCCATGATGCCTAGGCCGGCCACAATCACCAGCATCTCCGGCAGGGCCTGTTCATGCTGCGCTTCCAGCAGCATGCGGCCCAGCCGCGGGTCAATGGGCAGCCGCGCCAGCTTCCTGCCCACGGGCGTGAGCTGCCGGGCCTTGTCCAGGGCGCCGATTTCCCGCAGGGTGCGGTAGCCCTCCGTGACCAGCTTGGAGGAAGGAGGGTCCGGAAGAGGGAATTCCGGCATTTCCGGAAGACCCAGGTCCTTCATCCGGAGAAGAGCCCCGGCCAGCGCGCTGCGCCTGATTTCCGGGTCCGTGAAGTCCGGCCTGTCCTCCCAGTCCTCCTCACTGTACAGGCGGATGCAGACGCCCTCGCAAACGCGGCCGCAGCGGCCAGCACGCTGGCGGGCGCTGGCCTTGGAGACGGGTTCTATCTGGAGCCGCTGCACCTGCCGCGCCGGGCTGTACCGGCTGACGCGCGCTACACCGGAGTCAATGACGTAAATGATGCCGGGAATGGTCAGGGACGTTTCCGCCACGTTGGTCGCCAGCACGATGCGGCGGCAGCCGCGTTCCGGATGAAAAATCCTCTGCTGGTCCGCCAGCCCCAGCCTGGCAAAGAGGGGCAGGATATGCGTATTTCTTAAATTCCGGCCTTCCAGCTTTTCCGCCACCTCACGTATTTCACGCTCTCCGGGGAGGAAGACGAGCACGTCCCCGCGGTCGTCCAGGGTGTCCAGCCAGTCCACGGCGCGCGCCACATGGGCGGGGAGCTCTTCATCATCACGCAGAGGAGGCAGGTAATGAAGGTCCACCGGATAGGTACGGCCTTCCACCTGGACGATGGGGGCGCCCCCGAAGAACTCGGAAAAGCCACCCGCATCCAGCGTAGCGGAGCTGATGACCAGCCGCAGATCCTTCCGCCTGTCCAGCAGAAGCTTCAGGTAGCCCAGCAGAAAGTCGATGTTGAGGCTGCGTTCATGGGCTTCATCCAGAATCAGGGTATGATACTGGCGCAGGTCCGGATCATGCTGCGTTTCCGCCAGCAGAATGCCGTCCGTCATGAACTTCAGGCGCGTGTCCGGCCCGGCTTTTTCCTCAAAGCGCACCTGGTAGCCCACCAGGCCGCCCAATTCGCAATTCAGTTCCTCCGCCACACGGCGGGAAACGGAAGCCGCGGCCAGCCTTCTGGGCTGGGTGCACCCCACCCTGCCCCGCGCCTCCCCGGCAAGCTCCATGGCCATTTTGGGGAGCTGGGTGGTCTTGCCGGACCCGGTTTCACCCACCACCACAATGACCTGATGCTCCCGCATCGCCGCCAGAATGTCATCCCGGCGGCGGGAAATGGGGAGGTCCGGATAAGTGATGTTCATGATGGAGGGAGAAAAAAACCCTGCAAGAACGTCCTGCAGGGTTGATGGAAAAGCCGGAAAGGATTTCTTTACTGCCGGGGTTTGGGAAGGGCGATGCGGCCGCTCCGGGTCAGCATCTGCACGTCGTAATCCTCAATGAGAGACAGGAAGCGGTCAATCTTGTGCTCACCGCCCGTCACTTCAATGGTCAGGGCGTCCCGCGTGACGTCCACGATGCTGGCGCCCAGGATCTGGCAGAATTCAATGACTTCATGCCGCGAAGCGGAATCCACGCCGATGCGGGTCAATACCGTTTCCCGGTACACGTTGTCCGTGTTGCGGAAATCCACTACTTCCACCGTGTTGACGAGTTTTTCCAGATGCTTGATGATCTGGTCCAGAACATCCTCCTTTTCGCGTACGACGATGGTCATCCGTGAAAAGCGCGGGTCCTGGCTAGGGGCAACGTTCAACGAATGAATATTGTAGCCCCGTCCACTGAACAAACCGGCAATGCGGGCAAGCACGCCAAATTTGTTTTCAACAAGTACGGAGATAGTATGACGAGTCATAAGTTTAATTTCTTAAAGGTGATGCATTATAGGCGCTTTTGACTGCCAGTCAAGCCCGCGGCATAAGGATGCCGGAAAACGCTTCTCCGGATGCGGTCTTCCGCAGACGCCGCACAGGCGGAATTCAAAGCTCCCGCGGCAAGATGGCGTTGCTCTTCGTCGCCGTGGGAATGCGGGGCAGCAGCGTCTTTTCAGAAACCGGGCGGGCATCCACTTTCACGTTGAACTGCTGCCCGTCACGGGAAACGGTCAGCAGGGCCGGCCCCTCCCTCAAAGCCCTGACCAGTGCATCCATGGTGCTGACGCTCTGATGATTCACGGCAAAGACCATGTCCCCGGCCTGGAGTATCTGCCCCACGGATTTCTTCGGATTCACCTGGATGACCAGCAATCCCCGCGCGCCGATGGACTGTTCCTCAGCGGTGAGTTCACGCAGGTGCATGCCCACTCCTTCCATAAAGTCCTCCCACGGAGAAGGAACGTTCTTTAAAATGCTGTCCCCCACTTTCAGGGTGACGTTCATTTTTTGTCCCTTGCGCCAGATTTTCAGCCGGAATTTGTCGCCGATGGAAAGATTTTCAATGTGGTCCTTCACATCCTTGTCGGTCTGGATGGGAACTTCATTGAAGCTCAGCATCACGTCTCCCGTCTGAAGGCCCGCCTGCTCCGCCGGGGAACCGGGCTTCACGATGTTGACTACTGCGCCGCCTGCTTCATGGTAGTCCAGGAAACTGCGGAGAGGGGGAGTATTGCGCACAATGTCCAGCCCCAGGTATCCTCTCATGGGGCGTCCATGCCTGCAAATCTGCTCAAAGCTGTGCACCACCAGATTGGAGGGAATGGCAAAGCCGATGCCAGCGTAGTTTTTCTCCACATTGGGAAGCACCGATTTGTTGATGCCGATGATTTCACCGCGGATGTTGATGAGAGGCCCTCCGGAATTGCCGGGAAAGATGCTGGCATCCGTCTGGATCAGGTCCAGGCCGGAATCCACCAGCTTGCGTTCACGGGCGCTGATGATGCCGCGGGAAACCGTCGTCCCCAGTCCATAGGGGTTGCCGCAGGCCAGGACGATCATGCCGGGTGCAATCTCGTCACTGTTGCCGAACGGAAGAGGCGTGAAGGCCATCGGGTTTTCCACCTGCAGCACGGCGATGTCCAGCTCCGGATCCACCCCAACCAGGCGCACGGAAACGCTTTTCCCGTTGCTCAGCGTGACGCGCAGCGCATGCTTGTTTTGAATGACATGGTAGGCGGTAATGATATGCCCCTCTTCCGTGACGATGACGCCGGAACCCAGGCCATGGACCGCCAGCCTTTTTTCAATCATGGATTCACCGTCTTCGGAAGGCTGCGGCACGCTGGTCACGCCCGTGGTGTCTATGCTGACCAGCACCCGTTCCACCAGCCGGGCGACGCGTGAATATTCTTCATTGAGCTGGTGCAGGATGGGAACGTCCTCCTCCTTGAGTTCGGACTGCTGCGCCATCGTAAACACCTCAGACCGGAAGGAAACGTTCTTCTCCGTAACGCGGCTGTTCCACCTCCAATAGGCAACGGCGACGACGGTCATCATAACCGTCATCATGATGACAAGTAAAGCCCGTGTCCATATAGTCGATCTCATGGAAATGCCCTGCCGTAGTAACGATCAAACGGTTTGCGGCTTGATCACGAGGAGATGCCTGAAAAATGGACCTGGAAGACTCCAGCCGCTTTTTGACATTCCGGTTCTATTGATACTATTTAAGCCTATTCTCTTCAAATGAAAAAACTTTCAAATGACAAATACGTCTTTTAACGAGGCATATTTTATGATACCGTATGGGTACGGTTTTATGGGTACCAGCACTTTACAACAACAAGCCATTCACCTCGTTTTCGGTACGGACGAAGGAATGGTGCGTGAAAAGGCTTCCGGCATCTTTGCCGCCCTGACGGAAGGCACGAATGAATTTTCCCATGAAATCCTGGAAGCGGCCTGCGGCGATTCCGATGAAGCGGACCAGGTGACGCGCCAGGTCATGGAAGCCCTGCGCACGCTGCCGTTTTTTCCGGGCCGCAAGGTGGTCTGGATGAAGAACTGCAATTTTCTGGGGGATTCCGTCACGGGGCGTTCCTCCACCACGGAAGCGGCTCTGGACTCTCTCAGGCATCTGCTGGAAGGGGGGCTGGGACCGGACGTCCTGCTGCTCATCTCCGCCTCCGAATTTGACAAGCGCCGTTCCTTTAACAAATTCCTGCTCCAATCCTCCGCCGCGGAGGAACTGAACAAGCCGGACATCACCAAGGCCGGCTGGGAAGGCAGCCTGATGCCCCTTATCAACAAGGAGGCAGGCGCGCGGGGCATGAACTTCGATTCCGCCGCTCTGGAGTTATTCATTCACCGCGTCAGCGAATCCTCCCGCCAGATTATTTCCGAAATTGAAAAACTGGACCTTTATCTGGGCGCGGACAGGCGCACCGTGATGCCGGAGGATGTGGAGCGCATGGTTCCGCTGACGCGCACGGGCGTTATTTTTGAAATTTCACGTGCTCTGGAAAACAAGAAGAGCGATGCGGCCATCTCCCTGATTGACTTTCAACTGGAACGCGGTGAAAACGCCGTCACGATCATGCGCGCAGCGTTCATCCCCACGCTGAGAAATCTGCTGGCCGCCAGGCTTTTATGTGACGCGTTCAATCTGAAGCCCACCAACTTCAAGGAATTTACGGCTCGCATCTCCTCCCTGCCCTCCTATGCCGCCGCGCTGATTCCCCTGAAAAAAGACGGCACTCCCAATGCGTACCCGCTTTTCCTGGCGGCGCAGAACGCTTCCAAATTCAAGACGGAACGGTTGAAGCAGACTTTAAAGGAATGCATGAAGGCGGACAAGGCCCTGGTATCTTCTTCGCTTGATCCGCGGCTGATTCTGCACCGTCTTGCCATTTGCTCCGCATCCTGATGAATTCCTCTCCTTCCCCCGCCTCCCCCCTGTTCGACGTCCTCGTCGTCGGCGCCGGGCACGCAGGCATTGAAGCGGCGTTGGCCGCCTCCCGCCTGGGGTGCTCCGTCGCCGTTCTGACCCACAACCTGGATACCATCGGGCAAATGTCCTGCAACCCGGCCATCGGAGGGCTTGCCAAAGGCCACATTGTCCGGGAAATAGACGCCCTGGGAGGGGCCATGGGACTGAATACGGACGCCACCGCCATCCAGTTCCGGATGCTGAACGCCTCCAAGGGGCCCAGCGTGCGCGCACCCCGCGCCCAATGCGACAAAACGGCCTACCGCGCACGAATGAAAATGGTTCTGGAAACCGCCCCGGGCATACGCCTGTTCCAGGGTGACGTGGTCAAACTGCTCGTCAACGGGGAGCAGCAGGTGACGGGAGCCGTCACTTCCCTGGACTACACCATCTGCGCGCGCAGCGTGGTCATCTGCTCCGGAACATTCATGCAGGGGCTGCTGCACGTGGGCCTTCAGCACATAACGGGAGGCCGCATGGGCTGCGCTCCTTCCAGCCTTTCCACCGACCTCGCCGCGCTTGGCTTTCAAGTGGAACGGCTTAAAACGGGCACTTCCCCGCGCGTCAATGGAAGATCCATTGACTTTTCCGTTTGTGAAATGCAGCCCGGAGACGCGCCGGAGGCTCTGTTCAGTTACCGTTCCCGCGACGTACTGAAACGCGCTTCCGAACCTTTCTGCACCCTGAACACATGGGGAGACGAAGATTTCCGCATGAAGCAAATGCCGTGCTGGATTACCTACACCAATCAGACCACCCACGACATTATCCGGGACAATTTAAAATTCAGCCCTCTCTATAGCGGCATCATTGAGGGTATAGGCCCCCGGTACTGTCCTTCCATTGAAGACAAAATCGTGCGCTTTGCGGAAAAAACCAGCCACCAGGTCTTCCTGGAGCCGGAAGGCCGCAGTACAGAGGAATTCTACCTCAATGGCGTTTCCACCTCCCTGCCCTACTCCGCGCAATGCGATTTCATCCACACCATTCCCGGCCTGGAAAACGCCCAACTGATTCGTCCGGGATATGCGGTGGAATATGATTTCTGTCCTCCCACGCAGCTGCACTCTACTCTGGAAACCAAGCTGGTGGAAAACCTGTACTTTGCAGGACAAATCAACGGCACCTCCGGCTATGAAGAAGCCGCCGCGCAAGGTCTGATGGCGGGAACAAACGCCGCTCTGAAAACTCTGGGCAAGCCCTCCCTGGTGCTGCGCCGCGACCAGGCCTACATCGGCGTCATGATAGACGACCTTGTCACCAAGGGAACGGACGAACCGTACCGCATGTTCACCAGCCGGGCGGAATTCCGGCTGCTGCTGCGCCAGGACAACGCGGACCTGCGCCTGGCCCCCCTGGCTTTTGAAACGGGCCTCATCACCCGCGAAACGTTCAGGAAAACGGAAGACAGGCAAAACGCCATTGAGGAAGGAATAGCAAAAGCAGCTTTGCTTAAACATGAAGGCGTTTCCCTTTCCACCTGGCTCAAGAGGCCAGGCAATGACTGGACCCTGCTGCCTGAAGAACTGAAAAAAATGTTCCACGTGGAACATTTGGATGCCATTGCCACGGATATCCAGTACGAAGGCCACATTGAAAGACAGAAAAAACAGGCGGAAAAAATCACCCGGATGGAAAGTAAAATCATTCCTGCCGACATTGATTACGAACGCGTTCACGCCCTGAAAAAAGAAGCGGTCATCAAACTGGGCGGCATACGTCCTGCCACTATCGGGCAGGCTTCCCGCATTCCGGGCATTACTCCGGCGGACATTGCCCTGCTGCTTGTTCATTTGCAAAAGCGCGGCAGGCAGCAGGCATGAAAGCCTGCGCCGTTTTCATGCCGGGGCTTTAAATTTGAATACGGCCCGACTCCTGAATGCTGAAAACTTGCATGCACGGTAAAAGCCTCATGCTCTCCCTATGACCCGTTTTCCACTCCCTGCAGGCTCCGGTTTATAAACGAGGGGGAGGTCTTTTTCCTGAATATTTTCCCCTGTATGACCGATACGTTTCCGGCTCGGTTCATGCCATCCGGCTTGTCTTAAAAAAGGGACACGAACAGAGAGGATGCATAATGATGAGAAAAACCGCCGAATGGCAGGCTCACCGGTAATTAAAGATGCTTTCCCGGTTTAAAAACATCCGGAAGGCGAATGAATAATTGGCTGTGCCCGTTACCGGTAGCTTACGTCGCCCCGGATGCACACATCGCTTCCAAAGATGCTCACAACCGGCTGCTCAAGAAAGGCTTCACGTTCCAGGAATGAACCGCCCGTCACGCCGTCTGCGCCGCCGCCCGTTATGATGGGCGCGTAAAATCCCACCCATTCATCCACCAGGCCGGCTTTCAGGAATTCCCGGACCAGGCAGCCTCCCGCTTCCAGCAGGACAGTCCCTGTTTTTCTTTCATTATACAGATTTTTTAATAATTCCAAATAACTTGAAACGTTCTCTATAATCAGGGTCCGGTCACGGAATTCATCCGTCAGGCAAACGGAATCCGCAGGAATGGATGCGGCGTTGTGAGTCAGGATAATGCGCCAGGGCTGTTCCTTAAGGGAAGAAACGGGACGGTCCGGTTTTCTGATGGTCAGGGACGGATTGTCCAGGCGCATGGTATTTCCTCCGGTAAGAATCGCATCACACTCAGCCCGCAGGGTATGTACGAAAGACCTGGATTTTTCATTCGTCAGCCACTGGGACCGTTCCGGACTGCGTGAAATGCGGCCGTCCAGGGACATGGCGCTCTTTGCGATCACCCATGGGCGCTCCTCCAGCATGTTCAGCCTGAATCCCCGGATTAAATGATCGCATTCCTTTTCCAGAATTCCGCGGGTGACCTGGATGCCTGCTCTCCCAAGAATATCAGCCGCGGCGCCGCGGTGTCTGGGGTTGGGGTCTTGAGAGCCATAAACCACCCGTTTGAAATGGTGTTCCAGAATGGCTTCCGTACAGGGTGGCGTTTTTCCGGTGGTGCTGCACGGCTCCAGAGTAACGTACAGAGTGGAATCCGCAAACAGGGCGGCGTTGCCTCTGGCCGTTCCATCGGCAATAGCCTTCCTTTCCGCATGGGGCAGGCCGGCTTTTTCATGAAAACCGGAGCCGATCACCTGGTTTTCATGCACGATGACCGCTCCCACGCAGGGATTAGGACTTGTCAGCCCGACCCCTTTTTCGGCCAGTTTTACGGCCATGTTCATCCAGCGCGTATCCTGGTCTTCCGTGTTCATGCCGACCTTGTAGCACGAATGCGCGAGAAAGGACAATCACGTTGTGTGATTGAAGAATATTAGATTTAACAATATTAAATTCCTTCTTCTTCTACCCTGTGCCCAGTGTGAACAACGTTTTTACCGCCTGGGAATGAATGGATTGAAACCATCCGCCAGTGTGAATAAATTCGGTTCATAAAAATGTGGATAACATCTGAATAACTTATTCACACCATACTCACAGTTAATTGACTTATCCTTTCACAGGGTTATTGGCAAGTGGAACCGTGAAACGGAGCCGCACGTTCCGTCTTGCGGAAGCGCCGTAAGAAAGCATACCATTCCTCCATGAGGGTTGCCAGATTGATTTACATTCCGGAAAGGGACCATACCTTTCCCGCAACGAGCCCTGAGAGGCCCTTCCGCGGCTTTTCCGTGGCCGGGGTGAGCATAGCCGCCTATTGTGCCTCCCGGCTCCGGGAAGCGGGCTTTGAGGCGGTTTTTAATCCAGAAGCCGCCGTTACGGAAAGTGCGGCGGAAGTGGTAGAGGTGTCCATGCATGATTTTTCCCCGGAAGCTGCCGCATGGCTTGCTTCCTGCGGGACAGGGGAAGTACGGAATGAAGAAGGGCGGCTGCTGGCCCGGAAAGGGCCGGGGAACGGACTGTCACGTGTTTTTTCCGGGCGGGAGGCGGCTGTGGAGCGCCTCGTCTATCCCTGGGACCTGCTGGACTGGCAGGAGAGAGTGATGGAGGGAATGGAGGGAGACGATTTTTCCGGGCGGCCGGGCGTTTACGTCCTGGGCAGTCTCCGTGTGGGAAAGGGCACCGTGGTGATGCCCGGCGTGGTGGTTGAGGGCTCCGCATGGGTGGGGGACGGCTGCCGCCTTGGGCCCAACTGCCATTTGAGAGGATATGTGTCCATGGGAAACGGCTGTGTAGCGGGGCAGGGGGTGGAACTGAAGAACTGCATCATCGGAGACGGGACGTTTATTTCCCATCTGAGCTATGCGGGTGATTCCATCATTGGCAGCGACGTCAATTTCGGGGCTGGAACGGTGTGTTCCAATTTCCGCCATGACGGCGGGGAGCACAGGATGATGGCGGCCGGGAGGCTGGAAATTACCGGAAGGAACAAGCTGGGAGCCGTCATTGGGGATCATGTGCGCCTGGGCGCCAATACCGTTGTTTTGCCGGGCAGGGTGGTTCCGCCCGGCGCCTGGACCATGCCGGGGGAAACATTCACGGGAACATGAATTCCGGGACGGAAGTGCCGGAATACGGAAAAGGCCGCATGCGGGGGAACCCTTCCCGGCATGCGGCCTCTTGCTGGATAACGGCAAATGCTTAGCAGCTCCGGCGGCGGCGCATCAGCAGGGCGGCCAGGCCCAGCAGCCCCAGGGAAGCAGTGGCCGCTTCCGGAACAGGAAGCACAACGCCGTCGTAAAATTTGATGTTGTTGACATCTATGGTTCCGTTCATGGGACGGGTGTTTCCAAAGGAAGATCCAAATTGGGAGCCTGTCAGGGCAGGGGAGGACGGATTCCAGCCGGTGATCGTACCTGCCAGGGCGCCGTTGACGTACACGGAGAGAGTCTGGGAGGAAAGATCGGAAACGATGCTCAGATTGTTCCAGTTGTCCTGCTGGAGGTCCGTCCAGGTCAGGCCTGTATTGATGTTTCCGCCGGATTGGCCTCCAAATCCCTTGTTGTAAAAATAAAGTTCCCCGGAGGCATTGAATTCCAGTACCATGCTGTTGGATTCTCCGGAAACCGTTCCATTGGAATACAAGCTGAAAACGTCTTTCCAGGCGTTGTTGGTGGAACTCAGGTTTTTCAGGTCGAAGCTGACGGTAAAACTGCCTGAAATTCCCGCTATGCCAGAGTTGTAGGGCGTGCCTCCGCCGGAGCCGCTGCCGAAAGTGGCATAATCGTTGCCGGTTGTATAATTGAATGAACCGTTCCAGCCGGGAGCAGTTATTTGCGTTCCTTCCGTGGTCCACTCCCAGGAATAAATGGGAGAAGCCGCATGGGCCATGCCTCCCGCAACCAGTAAAGACAAAATGATGAATGAACGTTTCACAGAAATTCTGAAAGTCTTTGTTGTTTAAAATCGCCGAAGCTTGGCTGAAAAGTAGCGGATTTCGAATCCGGATGCCGTTCTTTTTCCTCTGGAAAGCGGCAAATTCATTGAACATATACACGATCCGGAAAAAGCGTTGTTTATGTTTCCTTTCATGCTTTTATTTTTCCGTGATCTTTCTTTTTGTTAACCGGCTTGTTCTTAAAAAAATAATTTGACCCCGGATTCGAAATCCGCGTGCGCGTCAACCGGGAATTGTTCGCCGGAGAACGGACTTTTAAGAATACTTAAATAATTTGAAAAACCGTTTCATGCAAGATATGCCCGGAGAAATAGCATATTACTACATATGGTATGCTTTTAAAAAAATACTGCCAAATATTAGGGTTTGACGGAGAAATGGCTTGAATCACAGGAGGCACTTGTGAGAGGATGCGAGGCAGATAAAAGCACAGACACATGAAGTTTACCATTTCCAAGCAAGTATTTCTCGACGGTCTGAGACAGGTTGCCAGCGTGGTGTCTTCCAAGACGACGCTGCCCATTCTTTCCAACGTCAAGATTGAAGCTGAAAACGGCCAGGTACGTTTTACGGCTACGGATCTTGACGTATGCATCACCGGCGTAGTTCCCGCGAACGTGCTGCGCGAGGGCACCGTGACTCTTCCCGCCAAAAAGCTGGTGAGCATCATCAGCGAGCTTCCTGAAGCCGAAGTCCAGGTGGACGTCAACCAGCGCAACCAGGCGACTGTGGAATGCGGCCGCTCCCAGTTCAAGCTGAATGGCCTTCCGGCGGACGAATTCCCCGAACTGCCGTCCTTTGAACAGGCGACCGTGTACCAGGTGGACCAGAATTTGCTGCGCGACTGCATCCGCCGCACGGAATACGCCATCTCTACGGATACGACCCGCTACGTGCTGAACGGCATTTCCCTTTCCTTCCGCAACGGCAAGATGACTCTGGTGGCTACGGACGGCCGCCGCCTGGCCCTGGCGGAAACCGCCCTGGAATTCCCGGAAGAACAGCAACTGGACGCCATTCTGCCCACCAAGGCCGTTGGTGAACTCCGCCGCCTTCTGGATGAAGTGGGGACCGTCACCGTACGGTTCACCCGCAACCAGGCCGCTTTTGAAATCAATGACACGCTGCTGATCAGCAAGCTGATTGACGGCAATTACCCGAACTACCGCCAGGTAATCCCGACGGACTGCAAGGAAAGCATTGAACTGCCCTGTGGGGAACTGCTGGAAACGGTGCGCCGCGTGTCCCTCCTTTCCGTGGACAAAAGCACGAACATCAAGCTGAACTTCCGTGAAAACGAACTCGAAGTGGCTTCCAGCGCGGAAGGCGTGGGTGAAGCTCATGAATCCATGACGATCACTTATGCCGGAAGGCCGCTTTCCATTTCCTTCAACCCGGATTTCTTCATGGCTCCCCTGAAGACGATGGCCGGGGATACGATCATCACGTTGAACCTCATTGATGAAATGAGCCCGGGCGTATTGAAGATAGGTGATGAGTTCCTGTACGTGCTCATGCCAATGAGATCTCCCAACTGATTTTGATGGTACAAAATCATTCATACGAGAACAGGCGCCGTGCTGTCACGGCGCCTGTTTTTTATTGATTGAAAATGAAAGTGATGACTGTGTTATTCACATGAATGTTCTACGTGGAACATTTTTCATTTTCCACCGTCGGCAATAAACCGAACGGTGATTTCCGGGGGAGGGATAAAAAAACAGGCGTGCCGGCATGGCACCGGAAAAAACGCGTATAAACACCTTCCGGCGCCGGGAACGTGCGGTTCAGGCGCAAGGGAAGGCACGGAGTGCCGCAGCGGGTTTAAGGAGGCTCCGCCGCGTCATTCGCTCAACAACCCCGGATCGGCGAATAAATCCGGAGCAAGATGGAAAGGATAGGAACCGGAGGCTTGCAGAATGGCTTCCCGTACGGGAGGCAGGGAACCGAAGCAGGAGGATTCCACATCCAGAATACGGCCGTCTTTCAGTTCAATCATCAGTCCGGGTTCAGATTCATGATCGGGCGTACATCCTATGCGCTCAATCAGTTCCCATGGAATTTCCTTGCGTGAAATGCTGTTGCCCCAGGAGATGGAGGAGGAAGTGATTGTGAGAAAATAAGGTCTCCCCAGAATGACGGGAAGCCACAGAAACAAGAGAAGAGCGCCGAGGAGAAAGCTCCACCATCCGGACCCGAAGAATGCCCAGGCCAGGCCGCACCCCAGGGTGCCGAGGAGTCTCCCTCCCAGCCGGTAGCTGCGGTAGGAATAATAAGTATTCATGAGTTGCGAAGTCAATGAAGCGTCAGGCCGGCCAGGGAACGCGAAGCCCCCAGCCGTACTCTGTACGATACTCCTTCATTCCTGCAAAGACAAGATGATAAGTCAGGAAATCCAGTCCAGCATGTCCGGCGGCAGGGAACCGCGGGAGCGGATCAGGGAAAGGAAAGCTTCCTCCATTTCCGGAGGCGGCGGAAAAATGCCCGGCATGGCGCGGCCTGCGGCAAGCTCCACGGCGCCCAGATTATGGAGCGCCAGGGGAGGGTCTATGTAGCACATTTGCGTAGGGTCCGGCAGAATGAAATTAAGGGGGCGGCCTCCGTTCAGCAGGCGGTTCTTCGGGATCTCCGGCCCCCATTCGTCCTCCACGCCCATATTGGCCAGCAGAACGCCGGAGGAGCGGGTCACAGCGGGGTCAATCACTCCTGACAGGGCATGCCGCCGCCCTGTGGCCGTGACGGCGCAGAAGGCATGCCTGACTGCATTGGTGAGAGCTTCTCCATCCGTTGCGCGCACGAATGAGGCGGAGGACAGAGGGAGAGGTTTTTCCTCCACATCCGCCACGATAACGTTCAAGCCCCGCCTGAGCGCGTGCAGAACGATTCCGCGGCCCACTTTTCCGTACCCGATGACTACCAGGGTCCGTCCCGGGCCACTCTCAATTCCCAGCGCTTCCAGCGCGCGGAAAAAGCTTTCCCCGGTTCCCAGGCAGGTTTCTATCTGCTTGATTTTTCCGGCGTCCACCGTCCACACGGGCTGCGTGCAGCGCGTATAATGCTGCGCTCCGGACCGGGTCAGTTCCACATACCCGCAGCGGCTGGGAACATGGCTGAGCGCCCCGGCGCAGTCCATCACCACGTCATAGGATCCGCCCGCCCGTTTCGCCTCCACCACGGGTATTCCGTACCGGTCCAGCAGCGCGACCGTTTCCGGATCGTGGGGCATCACCGGAGAAACCGCTGCCGTCAAATCCGCTCCTCCCGCCAGCAGGGCGGCGTATTTGGCGCAGGTATTCCGGAATACGGGGGAGGCGTCAATCACCCGGCATCCCTCCAACGGGCGGCTTTCCGCCCACGTTTCACACTGGTGCAGAAGCACGGGAAATTCTTCCTGCCGGTAGAAGGGGGACAAATCTTCCAGAATGCGCGCCGGAGATACAGGCATGACAAAAATTGTAAGGGTTCTACGGATGGAGGGCAATCTTTCTCCTCCCGTTTTCATAGAAAAACTTCGGAAAAGATGTATTTTTTGATTAAGGGTTTTCAGAAGTTGCGACAAATTCGAAAAGACAAACTACTGAATCATCAACCATTCTTTCTCCATGGGAGAGACATTTTTTACAGGAATTTGACTGGCGCCAAGCAGGAATGACATCCTATTGTGGATTTTTTCTAACAAATAGATAATATTGATGTCTGTAAAAGGAAGGCGCTGATTATAAAAATTATTATATTATATTTTGATGGAAAAAAATCGTTATGTTTCATAGGCAAACAGAAATTCTCAAATAAACTTTATTGACACTGGATCTGGATCATGCTACTGGGAAAATGATCATGGAGGATTGCTCTCTTCATTCATCAATTTCAATCCCTTGATGCCTTATGAATACTCCAACTACTTCTTCTGCCGGCACCCCTTCTTCCATCCCCGCTTACCGCAAATGGTACTTTGGCTCTACGGCCAAACCCATGCCGCGTGGCATGCGCGCCGCTCCGGAGCCCGATCCACTACCGTTCGAGGAAATCCACGAACACGATGAAATTACCGTGGGACCGCCCAGTACGTCGGCGGATGGACACAGTGCTCACGGTTACTTTACCATTCCGGAAGGAGCGGACGGTAAAAAGCTCTACGGCACCTGTTCGCTCTTCCTGGGGGTGGACGACTGGGGAAGCCTGGAAGTGAAGGATTCCAGCGGCAGCGTGGTGGCGCAAGTGGACCTGAAGAAAGACTCGCAGACGGCAGGCAAGCAGGGCGGCCATAAATACCACACGAGGACCGGCGGGGCGCAGCTGCCCTCCGGCTCCTACATTTGGGAAGTCAACCAGACCAACATCGACTACAAGCCTGAAAAAGACAACGTCTCCATCTGCAACTACAGCATCGACGTCGTGCCGACGGAGCCGGGAGGCAAGGAGGAGCCCGAGAAGTGCCCGTGCGAGGGAGACACGTGTGATAACAGCGGCGGAACGCCGCCTTCCCCGTCGCTGGCCCGGTCGGGCTCCGCGGCGGGAGTGAGCAACAGCACGCTGGGAAACTACTCCTCCGCAGGGTGCAGTGTGAGTGCGGAAAGCACGGCCACCCTGATGTACTGGTCCTGCAACTTCGGAACATTCAGGGGGCTGGGAGGGATTCCTGCGGGCCGGGTGGAATTGAGGAGTGAGGAAACTGTCTCCGGCCTGGAAAGCCCCTCCTCACTGGCCTACAACCATCCGTTGAACAGCCGCCTGGACGTGCCCGAAGGGGGCATTGTACCCGGAGTGCGGTTCAATCTGGTGCAGGGGGACCGGGTGATTGCCATGCGCTGCTATATGAACGGCTCCGTGCTGCCCGTTGGCGTGGACACGTCGGGCGGAGGGCGTGCGGCGCTGGCCACGGTGGAAGGACAATCCTGCCTTCGCTGGATCGTGGAGGACGGCAGCCAATACCTCTTCTCGGCGGAAACAGGAACGCTCCTCTCCTACACCACCACCGACAAGCAGGTCATCTCCAACGCGTCATCCTATCTGGACGTCAAGCATGCCGAAGACGGCTCGCTGAGGCAAATCTGGAACCTGTGGGACGGCCTGCTCAACGTGGAAAACGTCACCTCCACGGGCTACACCATCGCTCTCTATACCCCTGGCCAAATCACCGGAACGGACGAACAGGGATTTTATACGGTCACCGGGACACCCTTTAAAACATTCAACCTTTCCCTTTCCGCGGACGGCCACTTCACCGTCACGGAACAGGCGCCGGCCAGGCAGCCCTACGCCGTCACTTGGTGGAACGACGGCCTGGCGTGGAACATGCGGAGGGGAACGGGGGAAGACGCCATCACGACCATTCGCACGCGCACGGAGCTGGAACCGGAAGACTCGGTCTGGCAGCTGGTGACGGAAATCTCCAAAGGAGGTATCGTGGCAGAGCGCACCTGCTCCATCTATCAAACGACGGACGTAGGCGATCTGCTGCTCACTCAAGTGGAAGGCTATCAAAGCCCGGAAGCCCAGACCACGCAATACGCCTACGACCAGTGCGGACGGCTCAAGATGGAAACGGCCCCGGACGGCAGCCAAATTCATTACGCGTATGACCTCTACGGACGCCTGCTCTCCCGCGACGAACCGTGGGCGGAAAGCGGCAGGCGCATCACGCGCTACACCTATGCGCATTCGGGAGAAGCCGACTTCAACGACGAACCCGCCACGGAAACGGTAGACCTGCTTCCGCTGGAAGGACACGTCAAGACGCTGACCACCATTGCCTACAAGTACACGACGGCCAATCACGTCAAAAGGACGGAAAAGCGGGTCACCGGACTGGGAGTAACGGGCACGCGCCTGACGGCCACGGAACAATGGCTGGCCGGCGCGCCCGACGTCTATGCCCGCGGACGCACCCGGATGACCCGGGACCTCACCGGCGTGCAAACCTGGCACGACTACGCGGCCACGACGGAGCACGGCGCCCTCTACACGGAAACGTTGGAAACGCGCGTCAACGGGGAAACCGTGCCGGGACAGAGCACGCGCACCACGACCTGGATCACGGCGGAAGGGCAGCGCGTCAGGGAAGAAAGCTACGCCCTGCTCACCGGCGGGGAATGGGCGCTCACGGACAGCGCCTCCTATGAATTTGACACGCAGAACAGGTGGGTGAAGCGGACGGCGGGCAATGGCCGAATAACGGAGCGCGAGCTGATGTGCGACGGGCGCCTGTTGTGGGACATTGATGAAAATGGTGTAAGAATGGACTATGCCTACGACACGGCGCGCCAACTGGTGGAAACCACGCGTTCCGCCGTAATGGACGGGGAAACCGTCATCACGCCGGAAACCATCACCACCTACACCCTGGATGCGGCGGGGCGCATCCTCTCTACGCGTCAAGACATGGGAGCGATGACGACCAGCGAAAGCTCGGAGTACGACTTGCTGGGGAGGATAACTTCCTCTACGGACGTCCTGGGACGAGTCACCACCTACGCCTACAGCGAAGACGGTCTGACGACGACGCAAACCACTCCCTCCGGAGCCACGTTCGTCACGCGCAACGCGCCGGACGGAACGGTCCTGGAAGAATCCGGCACGGGACAGCGGCATATCATCTATTCCCTCGACTTGGTTGCCGACGGCGTTCGGACCTTCACGAAAGCCGTCTCCGGGGAAACGGAAACCGAACTGCAGCGCAGCGTCGCCAACGGTGCCGGGGAAATTCTGCGCACGGGCCGGCCCAACACCATCGGGGGAGTCATTTACACGAGGAACACCTATAACGCCAAGGGACAGCTGACCAAGGAACAGACAGATGCGGAAACCGCAGCTACGACGATGGCGCCGACCCTGTGGGAATACGACGACTTCGGCAATAAGGTCAAGGAAACCTGGAAGCTTGCCGATCCGGCCACCGTGTCCAACTCGCGCATCACCACGTGGAGCTACGGCGTGGAACAGGCGCAGGACGGCGTCTACCGCGTCGTCACGGCGACTAGGAACAACGGCCAAGGGACTACCTATGGCGAAACGCAGAAGACGCTGGTTTCCTCCCTCTCGTCCACGCTGGAAAGCAAAACCGTCTTCATCGGTCCCAGAGGAAATATATCCACACAGTGGAGCGAATACGGAACAGGCGCCCTGCGGACGCAAAAAAGCAGCATCCCCACTTCCAATGTCACGGCCACCGCGACGGTCATCGACGACTTTACTACCACGCAGACGGACCACGCGGGCATTACTTCCACGCAGACCCGAGCCTATGCGGAAACAGGCATCATCTACACCAACACCGACGGCCGGGGCAACACAACCACGACGCGCACCGACATCGCGGGGCGTACCGTCTCGGTGACGGACGCGGCGGGCAACACGGCTTCTACCGCCTACGATCCCTGGTTTGACCAGCCTTCCGCCGTCACTAACGCCCTCGGGAACACGGCCTGCTACGGCTACGACCTCCGGGGCCGAAAGACCGCCGAATGGGGTACGGCCATCCAGCCCCTGCTCTTCGGCTACGACGAAGCCGACAGAATGGTCAGCCTTACCACCTTCCGGGAGGACGCGGGCGACATCACCACCGACCCCACGGGACGCACGGACGGAGACGTCACCACCTGGAGCTATGATGAAGCCACAGGCCTCGTCACCCGCAAAACCTACGCGGACGGAACGCATGAGGACACCGCCTACAATGCCCTGAACCTCAGATCCACGCTCACGAACGCGCGGGGGGTGGTCACCACCTGGGGCTACAATCTGAAGAAAGGGGTCAACACCTCCGTCTCCTACAGCGACTCCACGCCCGGCATCCAGTACGCCTACAACTGCCTCAACCAGCTGACCCAGGTGACGGACGCCTCAGGCTCTCGCACCATCACTTACACCCCCTACAACGAACCGGACACCGATAGCATCACCATAGGAGGCGCCTCCTGCCAGCTCCAGGAAAACTACGATGCTTACGGCCGGTCCTCCGGCTATACCCTGAAACAGGGAACCGACGTCCTCCAGGGAGCAAGCCAGGGCTATGAAGCCAACGGGAGGCTTGCCGGCGCCGGAATCGTGCACGGAGGAGAAGAACAAACCTTCGCCTACGGCTACCTGCCGGGAAGCAGCCTGCCCTCCAGTCTCGCGATGCCCAACGGCATCGTCCGGGAACTTGCCTATGAAGAACACCGCGACCTGGCAGTGGCCATAAGCTGCCGTCTGGGGGAAACCGCGCTGGTCTCCCGCAGCCAGAGCTACGACGCATTGGGACGCCCGGTCACCCGCACCCAGCAGCGGGGAACCGAAGCAACTCGTACTGACAGCTTCAGTTACAACGGCAGAAACGAACTCACCGGGGCTACTCTGGGAACAGCCCCCTACGGTTACAGCTACGACAACATCGGCAACCGCAAGACGGCGCGGGAACTGGCCGAGGAACTCACCTACGCGGCCAACGAGCTTAACCAGTACACCAGCATCGAAGAAAAAGCGGAGGCGCCTTTCGTGCCGACGTACGACGCCTCGGGCAACCAGACCCTCATCAAAACCTCGACGGGCATTTGGACAGTAGTCTACAACGCGGCCAACTGCGCGGTGAGCTTCACCAGCCGGGACGGCAGTACGGTGGTGGAATGCGGCTACGACTACCAGGGGCGCCGCTACATGAAGAAAGTCACCGTCAACGGGACGGTCGCCAGCCATGAACGCTACCTGTACCGCGGCTACCTGCAACTAGCGGCGTTGGACATGCTGGACAACCGGAACGTGCTTCGGACACTGCTGTGGGATCCACTGGAACCGGTGGCAACGCGTCCCCTGGCCCTGGTGCAGGAAAATGCCCTTTACTGCTATGGAGTTGACTTTAACAAGAATGTGACGGAAGTCTTCGACGCACGGGGAACGCTCGCGGCAACTTACGACTATTCGCCCTATGGGACAGTTGGCAGCACAGGCAACCTCGTCCAGCCCGTCCAATGGTCCAGCGAGATGAACGACGAAGAACTCGCCCTGGTCTATTACAACTATCGTTATTACAATCCCGCAGACGGCAGGTGGATCAATCGTGACCCCATCGCTGAAGAAGGCGGATGGAATTTGTATGCGTTCGTGGGAAACGATCCTATAAAAAATATTGACAGGAGCGGATTATTTTTTGATCGTCTAGTGTCTGCAGTAATTTCTGCTGTTGTTGATATTGGAATTCAAGTTACTACTAATATTATAGAGGGAAAACCTGCTGATGATATTGATTGGGTTTCTGTAGGTGCTGCAGCAGTTTCTGGTGCTATCATTCCAGGAGTAAGTGTAATGAAAAGTTGCCAAAAATTCGGACAAGTTCTTGCAAAAAATCAAAGAGTTGTTACTAAAGTTGTTGAATTACAAAATAAGATTAGTGTACTTAAAAAATATGGAAAATTAAAATCAGTAACTAAAATACAATATGAACAGGCCGTTTTAATCCAAACCAATAATTATATGTGGGCATATTATGTTAAGGAAGAATTTACCATGTATACTCTTAAAATAACTAATAAAACATTGGCAAAAGGAATAATTCAATCCTGGGGTATTTCATCGGATTTAGATAATATGGAAGATTGTACGATTCAAGTTATTGTTGGGAAAAAAACTTCTGTTGAGGGAACTGCAGAGCGTTTATCTACCCGTACGATTCCCCCCACTTCACCACTTTTGCCATCTAGGCCATGGCCTGCCTTGAACTAAAAATGTAGATTTATGTCTTCTATACTGTGGGTTCTTATTTCGTCCTTTTTGATGTGTTTATTAACATCAAAGACAAAGCAAGAAGAAAAGTTTTATAAAAGGAGAGAAATTCAGAATATAGTTAGAAAATACAAAATCAGTGCTGAAATTATAGGTTCTTTATTTCTCATTGTTTTATGTGCACTCATTCTGTTAGCTCTGTACCAATCTGGCGGATGCGTTGTGATCGCTATATTCCTAAGTTCTGTGTATACGTTATTATTGATGTTCTGTGTGGCTATAGTTGTATACGTTCTTTGTAAGATAAACGCACATTGGAATCCAGATGAACTTTATCTTGTAATTGCTATCCGAGGAAATATGTCTTACAGACGATTAAAGCAAGTACATTTTTTTCTTTTAGGAATGGCTTTTTCAGGTTTTGTGTATTCGATTATTTATTTAATATTAAATATGTAATTTATATTTAAAAACGGAATTATGAATAATAGTCTTGCTGTAAGATTTCCAAAAGATTCTAGCTTTTGATATTCAGAAAATTGCTCAGATGAAAAACAGAGAAGATCCATGAAACAAGACTAGAGTAAACAGTTCCGTATTTTTTAATTGCGATAGCTTATTATTACTCTTTATAGGATCGTGTCCGGCTCAGGCAGCCTCGTCCAGTCCGTGTAGTGGTCCAGCGAGATGAACGACGAAGAACTCGCCCTGGTCTATTACAATTACCGTTATTACCCCCCGCTGATGGAAGGTGGATCAACAGGGATCCGCTAAAAGAAGAAATTTTTTTAGAAATATATTTGAAAAGTGAGTTAAAAAAACAGAATATTTCTTTTGAATTACCCAATCTGTATGTTTTTTGCCATAACTCACCTGTTACAGGAGCGGATGTATTAGGACTTTGGGAAGTAGGTCCGAGGCCACCTAAAATAAATACCGTAGTTACTGATGGTAAAGGTGGGCTGGAAGTTTATCTGGGTCAAGCTCCGGAAGGGAGTATAGATAGGAAGTGTTGTCTGGATTGCTTAATGAAACATGAGCAAAGCCATTTGAGCGACATCCTTGCTGCCAACCCAAGAATAGCATTTGATGACAAAGGAAAACCTTATCCAGCAGGAAGAGGAATTGTCAGCCCGACTCATGGACGAGAATTGATAGAATCTGAGATAAAAGCGCATGGAATAGAAATAAAGTGTTTACGAGAATCTCTCACAAAACCGAAAATAAGTAAGACATGCAGAAAGAGAATTGCTACAAGAATTAATTTTTTATCTCAACGTTTAAAAGCATACGAAAACAAATTAAAATGATTATGATTGCAAAAATTATTTTATTATCCATAATAATTACTGTCCCTAATATAAAAGCTTCTCCCATATTAGTTGACACAACGAAATCCTTGGTTCTTTCTAAAAAGAGTCCATACGTGGAGCTAGAAATAATCGAAAGAGAAAATTTATTTGAATTTTATACAGTTGTAAAACCCATGAACAAGGGAGATAAAATTAATTTTCTTGTTTACCGTTACGATAATAAATCTCAAAAAATTACGACCATCATAGATGTTACAAGCAAACATGAGATCGAAATATCTTTCCCTATAAAAAAAGATGATCTTGGAAAATTGACCTATTGTGCAACGAATACTCCAAAAGGTACATTCGGTGGCATGGGATATTTTGAAAGAAAAAACAAAAAAGAACTTGTTTTTCCTGATAGTAATACAGTATACATCATTGAAAATATACGAGATTTTCTTAAAAGAGAACGGAACTGTTTACTCTAGTCTTGTTTCATGGATCTTCTCTGTTTTTCATCTGAGCAATTTTCTGAATATCAAAAGCTAGAATCTTTTGGAAATCTTACAGCAAGACTATTATTCATAATTCCGAAAGAGAATAAGCGTTGAATGACTATTTAGTCTAACCTAAACCAATTTTTAATAATGGATGGAATACCTTGTTTTAATATTTCATATTTCCTGCGTGAGATTGCTGCAGATTTAACAGATAGAAGATGATGGTCATCCATGAGAACTGCCTTTACCATAGTATCGGCAAATAGCGGCATTGAGCATGCCCAGTCGGTGCAGTGGTCCAGCGAAATGAACGACGGCAAATTGGCTCTGGTCTATTACAACTATCGTTATTACAATCCCGCTGACGGCAGGTGGATCAATCGCGATCCAATCGCTGAAGAAGGGGGATGGAATTTGTACGGGTTTATGGGTAATATATGCACATATAAATGTGATTATCTTGGATTAAAAGACTGGACATGTGATAAAAAACATTTGGGGTGGTACGATAAATTATCCTTTACATTAACAAATACCATTGGAGGAGAGAAATATGCAGTATCCGATCCCCAAAGTGTTATTATTGGTACTTTTAAAGAAAAGCTTCAAGATGCAGCAAAAAGTATATTAGAGCAGGAAATAGACGGCAGACAAATTATTGAAGCAGCTAGAAAAGCTGTCAATGATAATTGGTTTACGCGAAGTCTTTCTGGAATAGTACAAAATACTCGAACGAATGCATATATATTGGAAGAAACAAAACTAAGTGTTAAGTTGGAATATTGTTGTTGTAAAATTGACAATAAAGGTAAAATAAAATATTTTATGAATCCTGTATCGGGCGTAGATAGCTTTAATCTAATATTCAGTCTAAAAGAAGCTAGTATGAGAAGAATGAACACCTATACTAATCAATTAAAAGTCATGCTAAAAAGAACTGCATCGAAACTTAAGAAGAAAGCGTGTAAAAAGCAAAAAAATGAATAATCTTAAATTTATATTTTACTTATCAGGAATATACTTGATTGCAGTTCCTGATAACATAGTCTTGGCAGAATCTTCATCATGCATCCCAAGCCATGCAACCAAAATAAATAAAATAAGATCAGGATTGCCGATGGTGCAATTTTATGAGAAAACTTTGGCATTGTATATAGAAGCAAAATTAGCATATTCTACTTCTGAATTGCCATCCTCTTTATTTAAGCTTCTTACAGGTTGCTCTCAAAAAGATATAAGTAAGTCTTCTATAAATTTTTTAACCGATATAATATACGATTATCTTATAGCCGTTAAAACTCATCAGATACCTAGATCTGCCGAAATTGAAGCCATATTAATTAACCATCTTCTAATGAAGGATGAAGGGGATGACAAGGTCATTAACTCAATCAACAGACGAATCGGACCAGAAACCGGTATAAAAATAAGAATTTATTCAGATTCTGAGATAAACGATATTTCAAATAATTTATCTCATACTATTTTTCCTTTAGGTAGTTTTGAAGACTTATCCTCTTATCCGATATGCTCTATTGATTCTTATTCTCCTGAACTAATATTATACGTTTATGAAAATGGTGTTTATAATTTAAAAAAATGTGTAGAATTTTTAAATAAAATGAAACCTTCTGATATGTTTTTTAATGTGCATGATTATTATTCAAATAAACTGAATTTACTTTTATTTAAAACATGGAACATGTTAAAAAAAGAAAAATACACAGAAAGTCAATGGGAGCTATTTTATAGCATTCCCCTATCATCTATAGAAATAAAGAAATAAAAATCCTTTTGAATGTTTAGATTTTTATAAAAAATAAAGTCTACGATTTTCAATTTTTAATTTGAATCCTAATTACCGCAACCGCGCGGTGAGCTTCACCAGCCAGGACGGCAGTACGGTGGTGGAATGCGGCTACGACTACCAGGGACGCCGCTACATGAAGAAGGTCACCGTCAACGGAACGGTCGCCAGCCATGAACGCTACCTGTACCGTGGCTACCTCCAAATAGCTGCCCTGGACATGCTCAACAGCCGGAACGTGCTTCGGACACTGTTGTGGGATCCTCTGGAACCGATGGCCACGCGTCCCCTGGCCTTGGTGCAGGACACCTCTCTTTACTGCTATGGATGGGACTTCAACAAGAACGTGACGGAAGTCTTCGACGCGCGGGGAACGATCGCGGCAACTTACGACTACTCGCCCTATGGGACCGTGACCGGCACGGGCAGTCTCGTCCAGCCGGTGCAGTGGTCCAGCGAGATGAACGATGGCAAATTGGCTCTAGTCTATTACAACTATCGTTATTACAATCCCGCTGACGGCAGGTGGATTAACAGGGATCCTATCGCTGAAGAAGGGGAATGGAATTTGTACGGGTTTGTTGATAATGAAGTGGTATTCTCTATTGATTATCTCGGAAAAGAAACTAACGAATTTGGCTACACAATGACTATCCCTGCGGGTTACATACCCATTCTTCTTATTATTGAGGGAAGTATATCAATAGAAAAAAAGAAAAATTGTGTATGCATTGAAGCAAAATTACGAACAGATGTTGGTATAGGTGTAGGCATAGGACTTAAAATTAAACAAAAATGGTTGCCTATTCTGCCTGATATTGAATATTCTTTACGAACTATGGTTGCTGGATTAAGTAATGAAAAAATACTTAAAATTGACAATTGTAATGGTAAAACTTCAACATCCTATCGGGAAGAATTATTAGGATTGTCTCATAGAATTGATGCGGGTATTACATTATCATCTTATATACAAGCATCTTATTCTATTGATTTTAAGATAAGTGCTGGGTTAACTTTAAATGCAAAACCAATATCTTTAACTTTAGATGCAACGGGGTATGTTAAGATTGCCGCTACTTTGAAAATTCCATTTGTTATAGATCAAACTGAAGAAATCGCTAACAAATCTTTTAATGAAAATAAAAAAATATGGTCTAAATAATGAACACGATATAATTAGTCATCTTTATTATGATTTACCCTGAATCTCCTTTAACTGGATATGAATATTTCGAATTAGTTTGTGGATGTATTTTTGTAATCCTATTTTTAAGAATCCTTGTTTGGATCAAAAAAAATACTCTTAATTTTTCATTTAATAACTTCCCTTTTTCAATTATCAAACTTATAATTTATTTATTTCTGATCTCTGGAATAATTGGAGTTTTGTCAACAATGTATCATGGTATAAATCTATTATGGGAAAACTTTTCGAATGAACTTTTAATATCATATACAGCATTAATTTTTTCTTATCTTATTATAGTCATTGAGTGTTTCAGAATAATAGATGTTTTGAAGAAAATCAAAAATAAATCTGCTTCCAATTGAAATAATCATGAAAAAATGTTTTCAGACTTGTTTTATAAGAAGCTAGCGTATTACAAAGAACACAGGAAGAGAATTGAATCGGAACATTTTCCTAGAGCTATATGGTATGGAAGAAATAGAACATAAACGAAACGCAAAAAAAGCAGTAAAAAAAATTGTAACATTTGATATCCTTTCTCAAGATAAGAAAGGAAAAATGGGCAATTCTATTGTAAACTATATTATTTTCATGATATTGATTGTTCCGGTGATGTATTATTTTCTTCCGAGAAAAATAGGATGTAATTATGATACGTTGCTAACAGTGTCACTCGGGATTCTAATATGGATGATATCTTTCTTTAATATTTTCGTCATATATGAAAAATCAAAAATTTTATTCATCATCTTTTATTTATTTCCAATTTGTGGAGTTATAATTTCATGGATATTCCGTTAATTCCTTATGGAAGAATATGAAATAACTATCAATTAGATTTAATGGCTAATTTAATATTGGAAGGTGCTTCTTATAGCTACGCCGGATGAAATGCTGAAAAGCAGTGTCAAGACGTCTCGTGTTGTTCAGAAAGAAACAACTGTAGGCTAAAAGCCCATGTGACTTGTTATGCCAGCCGAGGCTTTATTCCTTTTTTGGGACTTCCGGAAGGAGGTTCTGATATTGGTTGGAATATGTTACTTAATGATTCTCAATGCAACTAATATACAACATAATTCATATCATATTAATTTGCGGGGTTGCTCCTTGGCTTATTGGCGCCGGACATTCCATGTGTTTATCTAATTTTCACCATGCCGTCATGGCTGGATTTTCAATGATTGTATTTTCATTTCCAGTAACATTTATATTGGCTGTAATTGGCTGGGTAATCTGGCGTATTTTCTCTAGTGAAATAAATCAACTGGTAGCTTGTTTTTTAGGACTGATTATCGGACTCGTTATGGGCGCTATACTGGACCGTATCTTATGCGATGAACATCATTATTTTTTTATATTGTCAGGAGCGGTTGGAGTAATGGTAGGATATATTGAATTTTATCTATTTAAATTATATAATGATGAAATAGAGGAATAGTTCTATTACACTCGCCATCCAAATTAATGGGTATTGTGTGGATAAACAGAATATCCTTTCCATTAAATTAAGAAGTCGAAAGAAGAAACTACTGCCATCGAGGAATGTATAGTTAACAACGTGGAACCGAAGCGTCCGCGCCGACAGCTTCACTTATGATGCCAGAAGTGAACTCACTAGAGCCGCCTTGGGAACAGTCACGTCAACATCGGCAATCGCAAGGCGGCGCGGGAGATAGCGGAAGAACTCACTTACGCAGTCAACGAACTCAACCAGTATACCCGCATGGAAGAAAGTGGGGAAACGCCCTTTGTGCTGCAATATGACGCTTCAGGCAACCAAAAAACATTGATCAAGACCGCAACGGGCGTGTGGACAGCTATGTACAACGCAGCCAACCGTGCGGTAAGCTTCACCAGCGAGGGCGACGCATAGTAGTGGAATGCGGGTACAACTCCATGGGACGCCGCTACATGAAGAAAGTCACCGTCAACGGGACGGTCGCCAGCCATGAACTCTACCTGTACCGTGGCTACCTGCAACTAGCGGCGTTGGACATGCTGGACAACCGGAACGTGCTTCGGACACTGTTGTGGGATCCACTGGAACCGGTGGCTACGCGTCCCCTGGCCCTGGTGCAGGCCGCCTCTCTTTACTGCTATGGAACGGACTTCAACAAGAATGTGACGGAAGTTTTTGATGGGCAGGGAACGATCGCGGCAACTTACGACTACTCCCCCTATGGGATAGTTGGCAGCACAGGAAACCTCGTCCAGCCGGTGCAATGGTCCAGCGAAATGAACGATGGCAAATTGGCTTTGGTCTATTACAACTACTGTTATTACAATCCTGCAGACGGCAGATGAATTAACAGGGATCCGCTAAAGGAAGAGAATTTTTTAGAAATATATTTGAAAAAGACTGTCCGGTAAAAGTCGTTTTTGCTGTAGCAGGATTCTGTCTGTTTGTTACTGTACGGCAGGGGCTTTCTGAGCTTCCGGCACGGGCAGGGGCGTTCTCTGGATGGTGACGGGCGTTCCTACGCTGGTTTGCTTGTAGAGAATTTCCGCAACGTTCCGCGGCAGGCGCACGCAGCCATGGGAGATGGGGTGGCGCCGTACCTTCCCCACATGCAGCCCCAGGCCCGCATTGGTAAGCCGCTGCCAGTAGGGCATGGGGGAACCGTCAAAGCGGCCTCCCTCCGGAACGGGGTCCGTGGATTCGGCGTTGTAGTTGATGCATTTGCCTTCCGCATCATACATCTTGCCGTAAAGGTTGGAGGCGTGGTCTTCCTTTTTGGAGATGACGGTGTAGTCTCCCGTTTTGGTCGGGTAGGCCTTGACGCCGGAGGAGAGGGGAAAGTCCATGGCGATCAGGCCGTCCACCAGGTACTGGCCCCTCTGCTCGTCCAGGCAGACGAAGATTTTACGGGATTTCTTCGGCTTGCGGTTCAGCAGGGTGTCATCCTTGTAGACGTCATACGTTTTCCGGTAGTCCTTGCGGGCTACGAAGTGGGCATACGTGGAGGGATGGAAGGGGTTTTTGTATTCCGGGACGGATTTGTCCACAGCGCGCGGATCCGGCAGGGCCGTATGGCCCTTGCCGGAGTGGGTGCAGGACGACCACCCCATGAGAACCACGGGGAGGACGGCCAGAAGAAAGAGATGCTTCATAAGCGGTGAAACCGGGAAGGGCCCCCCGGATTACTTGGAACGCGGAATCGTGAGCTTCTGGTTGATGTGAATCATGTCGGACTTGAGGCCGTTGGCTCTCTTCAGCGCCTTGACGGAGGTGCCGTTCCTGCGGGCGATGGCTCCCAGCGTATCGCCCTTTTTCACGGTGTAGGTGCGTGCCTTGGGAGCGGGCTTGCGCGTGGTGCTCTTTCTGGCGCTCGTGCTGCGGGAGGATTTGCTGCTGGCCGTGGTTTTCCGCGTGGGGGATTTCTTGCTGACGGAAGGCTTGGCGGGTGGATTATAGGCGTAACTGGAAGAGCTGGAGGAGCTCTTCACCGGGCTGTAATGGCCGGATTCATAAGCGGGATCAGAGCTTTCCGCAATCCACGGCGGGATTTCGCCGCTGGCCGGTTCCGCAGTGTCATAGCCGGCTGTGGAGGAATTCTGGGTGGAGCAGGAAGAGAAGGGGAGCACCAGCGCGGCAGCGCAGGCGCAGGTAAAAATGAATGGCGCTTTCATGTGTGCCCTGTTCATACTAATTTATGATTTCGGTTTCAAGGCGCTAGCGCGGATTGCCGGGATTTTTTTTCAGCCCTTGTCCATATTATAAAAGGTTTCCGCATTTTGCGTCGTTGCGCGGGCCAGCTCATCCAGTTCCATGCCTCTGGAAGCGGCGATGAAACGGGCCGTATGGATGAGGTGGGCGGGTTCGTTCATGCGGCCCCGGAGGGGTTCGGGGCTGAGGTAGGGGGAGTCCGTTTCCAGCATGATGCGGTCTTCCGGGCACCAGCGCGCGGTTTCCGCCACCACGGGGGCGTTTTTAAAGGTGGCCACCCCGGTGAAGGAGACCATGCCGTCCAGTTCGTCAAAAATTCGAGCGGCCTGGGCCGTGTCTCCGATGAAGCAGTGGAACACGGGGCGCACGCGGCCCGCGTGATTCCGGGCAATCGCCAGGGCGTCTTCAAAGCTTCCGGACCCTTTCCGGTCCCGCGTGTGCAGGACAATGTTGAGGCCCAGGCGCGCCGCCAGGTCAAAGTGCTGTTCCAGCAGGTTCTGCTGAAGGCGTCGGAAGCTGTCAGGCTCCCAGCCCCGGGGGGCTCCGTGGAAGTAGTCCAGCCCCGTTTCCCCGATGGCGGCCAGGGGGATATCCTGCGCCATGCGGGAAAGACGGTCCGCCCAGCCCTCCGGCGCTTCATGGGCGTCGTCCGGATGGATGCCCAGCGCGCAAAAGACCACGCCCGGGAACTGGCGCGCCCACGCCGTGTTCGCCTCCCAGTCATCCGGGCGGGCTCCCAGCGTAATCATGCGGTCGATGCCTTCCCGGAGGGCATGCTCCACATAGGCTTCCCGGCGGGACTGGTCAAATTGCGCGGAAGCCAGATGGCAGTGCGTGTCAATAATCATGGCGTAAAAACCCTGGCAGGGCAGGGGAAGTCTGTGGATATTTCCCGGTTTTGAAAAGTGCAAACACAGGGCATGCCTGATTTTTCCTTGCCACGCGGAAGTGAAACGCACAAACTGCCGCGCATGAAATGTACGGCTTTGTGCATGTGCGCCGGCCTGTTGTCGGCGGTTTCCCTTCAGGCAGGAACCCAGCAGATAGAAGCGCCGCAGGAGGGCCCTGTCATCAGTTTCCATCTGGAAAACGACATGTTCGTGGGAGATGACGATAATTATACCAACGGCGTCCGCTTTGCCTGGATGTCCGGCACCACATCCCGGAGCCACTCCTTTTCCGGCATGCTGGGAACAGTGCTGGGGGGCACGAACGCTTCCGCTTCCTGGCGGCGGTTCATGGGCATGAACGGTTCCCCCAACCTCCGCCAGCAGTGGGGGCTGGACCTGACCCAGCTCATGTACACTCCGGAGCAGAAGGCTACCTACCCCATTTATAACCAGCATCCCTACGTGGGCAACCTGACGCTGGGCCTGACCTCCCTGGTCAAGAATGAAGACAGGGCCAATTCCCTGGAGCTGCAATTGGGCACCACGGGCACGAATTCCCTGGCGAAAGGCTCCCAGCATTTCATTCATAAGCTGTGGGGCATGGAACAATGGCCCGGCTGGTCCAACCAGCTCCCCGGAGAGATGACGGCCAATCTGTTTTTCAAGCGCTACTACCGCCTGCGCGGCCTGGAAAAGCGCTACAGTTCCGGCTTTGAAACGGACGCCCTGGCGTACTGGCACGCGGACGCCGGCACGGTAAAGGTGCAGGCGGGCGGCGGCATGTCCTTCCGCTTCGGCTACAATCTGGGCAATACGTCTCCGGAAAACAGCATCCGCGGGGCCACCAGCGCCGCGCCGCCCTTCGTTTACAACAGGACGAACGTCGCCAACTGGGGGTATTACGGCTATCTTCACGCCGCCGTGCGCGCCGTGGCCCATGACCTGTACCTGGACGGCACGGTGTTCCGCTCCTCTCCGGAGTACGTGAACAAGTATCCCGTGGTGGGGGAATGGGGTTACGGCTTCGGCCTCCGGTACAAGCGCACGGAACTGCTGTTCGGCCTGCACTACATCACGAAGGAGTACACGCAGCAGGAATCCATGCAGTGCGTGGGCGTCCTCCAGTTAAAGCATACTTTTTAACGGCTGCGTTCTCCGCAGGCGGTCCATAAACGCAACGGCAGCTTGCAAAGGTGAAGTTTGCTGTTAGAATTAGAATTGCGGATTCGTATGTAACAGGACAATCCGTTTTTGCATACCAACGTTGACACATACTTACTTCATGAGAACGACCAGATCCTGGCTTTTATCCTGTACCGCGCTGGCGGTAGGCTCCGCCATGTGCGGCCTGGGAGCCCCGGGCGATTCCTCCCCCGCGCCCGCCCCCACAGGGCTGGAATGGGAACAGGAACAGAACCTGCATTTGAACAAGGAGGCCCCCACGGCCTTTTTTGCGTCTTTCAGCGATTTGCAGTCCGCCCTGAAAGTGCTGCCTGAAAACAGCAAGTGGCGCAAGTCCCTGAACGGCCAGTGGAAGTTCCACTGGGCCAAGGATCCCCAGAGCCGCCCGGCCGATTTTTACAAGCCGGATTACGACGTGAAGGACTGGAAGGAAATCAAGGTGCCCGCCTCCTGGCAGACGCAGGGCTACGGCACCCCCATTTATTCCAACCAGCCGTATCCTTTTGAACGCTCCTGGCCGTATGTGATGAAGGAGCCCTCCAACAAGAATTACACGTCCTACAAGGAGCGGAACCCCGTAGGCTCCTACCGCCGCACCTTTGAAGTGCCCGCGGACTGGGACGGCAGGGAGGTGTACATGCAGTTCGACGGCGTGGATTCCTTCTTCTACCTTTGGATCAACGGGCAGTACGTGGGCTTTTCCAAGGATTCCCGCAATCCGGCCCGCTTTGACATCAGCCCCTATCTCAAGAAAGGTGAAAACGTGGTGGCCGCGGAGGTGTACCGCCATTCAGACGGCGCGTACCTGGAATGCCAGGACATGTTCCGCCTGTCCGGCATTTTCCGCAACGTTTCCATTTTTGCGCTGCCGAAGGTCCATATCCGCGACTTTTTCGCGCAGACCAACCCGGTGGACCAGCGGGACTGGGCCCTGAACATTGACCATGCCAAGCCCGGCACCATGAACGGGGACTGGCGTCTCCAGGTGGACGTGGACGTGCGCAACCTGTTTCCCGCGACGGAAAAGCTGGACGGCTGCACGGTTTCCATGGCCCTGTATGATGCCGGCGGCAAGCTGGTGGAGCCCGTCAAGCCCAAGGACGCGCCGTATGACGGCGTGCTGGAAAAGCCCCTGCGTCTTACCGGCATGAAGGATTTCAAAACTTCCCTGCTGGGCATTTACGCCAAGCCCCGCCTGTGGTCCGCGGAGGATCCCAACCTGTACACCCTGGTGCTGACGCTGAAGCGTGACGGCAAGACGGAGGAAATGGTTTCCTCCCGCGTGGGCTTCCGCAACGTGGTGATCAAGGACAGCGTGTTCCTGGTGAACGGCCAGCCGGTCAAGGTGAAGGGCGTGAACCGCCATGAAAGCCATCCGGAAACCGGGCACTACGTGACTCCGGAACAGATGGAGGAGGAAGTGCAGATGATGAAGCGCGCCAATATCAACCATGTGCGCTGCTCCCATTATCCCGCGGACCCCTATTTCTACTACCTCTGCGACAAGTACGGCATTTACGTGCAGGACGAGGCCAACATCGAGTCCCACGGCTACTATTACGGCAAGGAGTCCCTTTCCCATCCCATCGAATGGATGCCGGCCCACGTGGACCGCATCATGGCGATGGTGGAGCGCAACAAGAACCACCCCAGCGTGATCATGTGGTCTCTGGGGAATGAGGCAGGGCCCGGCCAGAATTTCCGCAGCGCGGAAAAGATCGTGAAGGCCAGGGACATGTCCCGCCCCACCCACTATGAGCGCAACAACGACATCGTGGACCTGGGTTCCAACCAGTACCCCTCCGTGGACTGGACGCGCTCCATGGCGGCCAACAAGAACTTCCCGAAGCCCTACTACATTTCAGAGTACGCGCACAACATGATGAACGCCATGGGCAACCTGGCGGATTACTGGGAGGCCATCGAGTCCTCCGACCGCATCATGGGCGGTGCCATCTGGGACTGGGTGGACCAGGGCCTGTACAAGACCCTGCCGAACGGGGAGAAGATGCTCGCCTACGGCGGCGACTTCAACGACCATCCCAACAGCGGCCAGTTCGTGTTCAATGGCACCATCCTGGCGGACCGCACGCCGGAACCGGGTTACTTTGAAGTGAAGCACGTTTATCAGAACATCTCCACGTCCCTGACGGACGATGGCAGGATTTCCATCTTCAACAAGAACTTCTTCACGGACCTGACCCCGTATGACATCACCTGGACCCTGACGGAGAACGGGAACGTGGTCGCGGAAGGCAAGCTGGATACGCCTCCGGCCGGTCCCCGGGAAAAGATCGTGGTGCCCGTGCCGGACATCCCGCAGCTGAAGAACCGGAAGCCGGGAGCGGAATACGCCCTGCGCATCGGCTACAAGCTGAAGAAGGACAAGGACTGGGCCGGGAAGGGCTATGAACTGGCTTTTGACCAGCTCCAGCTTCCCGTGCAGGGAGACCTGCCCATGTTCAAGGCTCCTTCCGGCAAGGTAACCCTCAGCGCGGACAAGCACACCGTGTCCGGCAAGGATTTCTCCGTGCAGTTTGACGCGGCTACCGGAGAACTGGCCCAGTTCACGGTGAACGGCAAGCCCCTGTTCAAGACGCCCATGGCGGTGAACGCCCTGCGCGCCGCTTCCAGCAATGAGCCGGGCGTCATGGCCAAGAGCATGGCCAACGGCCTCCGTGAACTGAAGCATGAACTGCTCAGCTATGAAGCCGTGGACAACGGCAGCAGCGTCACCGTCAAGCAGTCCGTCAAGGTAAGCGGCAAGCAGGCTGAAAACATCAGCGGCTATGGCGACACCAAGACCTCCATCACGCCCAAAAAGCAGCCCCTGAATGACACGAACACCCATTTCATCAACAATCTGGAATGGACCATCTACCCGGATGGAACCGTCGTCTGCCAGTCCGTGCTGCTGCCGCGCGGCAATCCCCTGGAGCTGCTGCGCCTGGGGTATGAGCTCCAGTTGCCGGCGAACATGGGCAACGTGACCTATTACGGCCGCGGGCCGGAGGAAAACTATGCGGACCGCAAGAGCGGCATGCCTCTGGGCGTGTACAAGACGACGGCCCGGGATTCCTTCTTCCCGTACGGCAGGCCGCAGGATTGCGGCAATCATGAAGACACCCGCTGGGTGGCCGTCACGGATGACAAGGGGCAGGGCCTGCTCTTCGGCTCCGTGGGCGCCCCGTTTGCCTTTTCCGCCCTTCCGTACACCACCACGGACCTGATTCTGGCGAACCACCCCGTGGAGCTGCCGAAGACGACGGACAAGACCGTGCTGGTTCTCTCCTCCGCCACGCGCGGCCTGGGGGGCGCCTCCTGCGGTCCCGGCCCCATGAGCAGGGATATCATCAAGGCCAACAAGCCCTACCCTCTGTCCTTCTTCATGCGTCCCGTCACCTCCAAGTCCTACAAGGGTGAAATCCGCGTGCCCGCGGCCCAGCTGGACATGACCATGCTGACCCGTACGGACAAATACACGGTCAAGAGCGTGACCAGCCAGGAGCAGGGCGAGGCGGACGCCGAGTTCGCCATTGACGGGGATCCCGGCACCTTCTGGCACTCCGAATACAACAAGACCGTGACCAAGCACCCGCACGTGCTGGCCGTGGACCTGGGCAAGGAGCGGGAGTTCTCCGGCATTACCTACCTGCCCCGCCAGGACGGCAGCAGCAATGGCCGCGTGAAGGATTATTCCGTGGAAGTGAGCGCGGACGGAGAGAAGTGGCAGCCTGCCGCCAAGGGCGCCTTCCCGGACAGCGCGGACCTTCAGGAAGTGAAGTTCCAGGCGCCCGTCAAGGCGCGCTATTTCCGCTTCTCCGCCCTCAGTGAGACGCAGGGACGGGATTACGCCGCTGTAGCGGAGCTGGACATCATCCCCGTTAAAAAGTAACTCCTGCGGTTTCCACCGCTTGAACAGACGCCCCGCCGCTCTTCGGAGTGCGCGGGGCGTTTTATTTGCCGCAATGCCGTTTGGAACCTGGTTGGAGCGCCGCAAGCCCTTGCGCCAACTAAAGATGAACCTGGGCGCCAGCGGGCGCATTTTCTGAAAACCAGTGCGGCTGCCAGCCGCATGATGAATCGGTTGCCGCAGAGGCTCGCGGCGCTCCTCCGGCGGAGGGATGTGATGAAGGAGAGCCTGGAGTGCGGCTGCCGTCCGCCTGCAAAAAAGCCTCCGCACAGGCATTCCCGTGCGGAGGCTTTAACGGTGGTGAAAGCTAGCTCTTTTAGCGCCGTCTGCGCATCATCAGCGCCGCCAGGCCGAGGAGGCTCAGCGTAGCGGTGGCGGGTTCGGGAACCAGATTGAAGTTGTCGTTAAAGAGAGGGATGGCATACCACTCATAACCCTCGGTAATGGCATCCGCCTGCGACCCGAAGAAAAACGTCATGTCGTTCCCCACTACTCCCGGGTATTTGGCCAGTTCGCCCGTATCCACGTTCCGGAACGTAAACATGGAGAATTCGCCGGGAGAATCGTCGTTGTTGATCAGGAGGACAATGGGCTTTCCTTCCAGACCGGAGGCCAGCGTGCCGGAAAGTGAAAACTGGCCGCCATTGGTGATGGCGCCGGGATATTCCGGAGAAACGGCGGAAAGGCTGGTGGTGAAGCTTTGCCTGATTTCCGCCATTTGGCTGTAGCTCAACTGGCCTGCGGGCGTGCTGTTTTTGGACCATTCAATCTTGCCGTCAACCAGGTCGAAAGACCAGGTACTGTCTTGAAGGTATCCGAGCATGGCGGAGCCGTTTTGCAGGGAATGGCCGGAAGCGTCAAGAATGGACGTAATAGGGGCAGTCCCATATTCGTCTTCATTGTAAACGGTGAGCGTCGTGGCAGAGGCTGCTCCCGCGATCATCAGTCCGGCGGCTGCGTACAGCAGGAAGGAATGTTTCATCATGGTATCACTACTTGTTAAGTTGTTATTGAGGAGTAGGTAATGTATTGGTCTGGACAGTTGTGTAAGCGGGAAGCCTGGTGCCGGAAAGGATGTTCAGGATGCCTTCCACCGCCGTGGAGGATACGTTTTCACCCGTGTCCCTGTTTTTCCACTGTCCGGAGGAAGAATCATAATAACAGGGCTCCAGAGGGCCGCCGGGTGTGAGAGGCACGTAAACCACGTCACTGGAAGGATCGGGCAGGGCGGTGTGGAGGGAGGTGCTGAGAAGCGTCTGGGGAACAGGCAGCCCCGTATGAAGGAGCGTGCTTTCCTGGGAGAGCTGGAGCCTCTGGTGCTTCTGCGCCACTTCCCCGATAACGAAGGCCTGCACGCCATTGCCGGCTTTCCGGACGATTTTAAGGGGTTCATGATTGAAGACGGGGAGAAGGCCCATGTCGTCCCGGGAACCGCGGCGCATCCATTTGTTTTCCGTAGCGGAGTGGTAAACCGGAATCTGGATGGAGGGGGAGGTGGAGATATAAACGGCATCCGCAGTGCCGGAAGTGCCGCTTTTCAGGCTGAACGTATTGTCGCCTCCCAGAACATCGTTCAGGGTGCGCGCCTTGCGCAGCACGTAGGAAACCGGCTTGCTGTTTTTAATCAGGTCCGCTGCGCTTTTGTCATCCACCGTTATTTTATTCGCCGTCCAGGAAGGGGCGGGCTTTTTCCACGCGTCCCTGTTGAGGGGAAGGGCCATCGCCTCGTCTCCGAAAATGAGTTCCAGAACATAGGCGGAATCCGTCTCCATCAGGTCGGTAAAATTGACATCCGGATCCGTGATGGTGATTTTGCTGCCGGAAACGGTGATGTTGTTTTCCTCAAGCGTATGCTGCATCAGGGCTTCCGGATGCACTCCCAGGCCCAGATAGCCCGTTGTTTTGGCATTCAGATCCGTCTGGATGTAGCCGCAGGGCGTGCTGTAGGCTGTTTCCGCATGCAGGGAGGCGGCTGTTGCCGACAACAACACGCATGTGAAGAGGGCCGCTGGCAGACAATATACCGGATTCATAAACATTAAATCATTAAGAGGAAAGGGCATGGTTTGTCAATTAAGAAAGGAAAAAACGTTCCGATTTTTTAATTTTATTTGTTAGACGGTCTTTTGCGAACGCAGAAAAACAAGGGGATTCCTGCGGTTGGCCGCGGACACGGCAAGAGTGGAATTTACCGGGTTCAAGTGCGTTTCCGGCATTTTCCGTTTTTAGTGCGGAGTGCAGTCCATCCGGAAAAAATGGCGGCATGGCATCCGGTTCCTTCTCCAATATCGGAAAAGGATGGGCTGAGGGAAAAAGGCTTTTTTCCCCTTGCCGGAAGATTCCCAGTGCCGCGTGCTTGTTTTGCCCTTAAAGCGGGCTTTCCCCTTCACGGGAAATTTTCAGGCGCAGGAATCTCCGCCGGGGACTTTCCGCGTTCATGGGCACGGCATCCCGGAAAGTGGCGGAGCTTTTGCCTTCCGTTTCCACTTCCGCCGTCTCCGTCCAGGTCTGGAGGTCTTCCGAGGCTTCCACTGCGTGCCTGATTCCGGTGGCTTCCGGATTGACGGGCCAGTCCAGTACCAGGCAGGCGTCTCCGCCCGCTTCCTCCGCGGTGACCCGCACGACGCTACCGCAGGGTTTGAGGGGATCCAGTCCTGTGGCGTATTTCAACAGGTTGGGGATGCCGTCCCCGGCCGGGGAATCATTGGGGCCTGTCTGGTCCGTGTCCGGGTCCCGGGAGGTGATTTCATCCTCCTTCCATTCATTCCACGTGCGTTTCTGCCCCCGCTGAGTCACGGTGGCGGAGCGGACGGTTCCAAAGGAGGAAAAGGAAAGCTGCGCCGTACGGGAGCCTTCCGCGGCATTGGCCCCTGCGGCAATGGATACGGTTCCATTGCCTGTATCCGCTCCCTGCATGCCGGTGATGTTTATCCAGTCCGCCGTTTTGGAGACATTCCAGGCGGCGTCGCAGGTGACGGAGAAGACCGCCGTTCCCCCGTTTTTGGGAAGCGCCAGCGCAGCGGGGGAAACCGCCAGCGCAGGGGCCCTGCCGGACTGGATGACAGTGAGGGAGACCGGCTGGACGCCAGGAACGGCAACCGTGATGGTTCCGGTGCGTTCGCCCGCGCCTTCCCAGCGGTCCACGCTGTAGGTGACGGAGCCGTTTCCGGAGCCGGAAGAGGGAGAGACGGTGATCCAGCCAGCGGAAGAGGACGCCGTCCAGGAATCGTCGCTGGAGACGGTGAACGTGGCTGCCGTCACGCCTTCCGGTCCCACGCGGACGGGCGCCCCGGCGGCGGGAACGTCCAGGGAAGGAAGGAATTCATCATACGGAATGCGCAGGAAGAAGATATTTTCGTCCCCGTTGAGCCCTTCATACAGCACGCCGATGTGGCCGTCTCCCGTTTCACAGATGTCGGAATAGCCGCAGCAGGGGCGGGAATCGTAAAGAACCTGGCGGCTGGAGGGCCATGTGGCGCCTTCGTCAAAGGAGGCTTTGAGGGTCATTCGGGCGCGGGGGGCGGAAGTTTTATCAGGGTTGGAGAAAAGGAGGGCCCTGCTGATGTTCGCGGAGTTTTCCACGGCGAGCTGGCTGGCCTGGCAGGCGGCGGGCTCCGGCAGGGCTTTCAGGTTGGTGGCATGAGCCGTCCACGTCTTCCCCATGTCGTCCGTCGTGAAGACCTTACGGTACCCGCTCCTGCTTTCATTGCGGGCGTTGAGCATCAGGCGCCCGTCGCTGAGCTCCGTGACTGCGCATTCGCTGGAGCCGGCTCCGATGCCGGGCGTGCCGGATTTGCCGGTGTCCTCGCTGATCCAGGTCTGGCCGCGGTCCAGAGAATAAATGATGCAGGACTGGGGAGTTCCCGCGCCGCTGGCGCCCGTCCATATCTGGGAAGGAAAGACAATGGGGCGCACGCCGTTGACCGTCTTCTTCATCGTAATGCCGTGGCCCGGACCCTGGAAAAAGGATTTCCAGGCCCTGTTCTTGATGTCCTTGTTGATGCTCCGGGGTTTCATTTTTACGAACTCCCCCGTGCCGGGGTCCGCGGAACCCCATGTCCGGCCGTTGTCCGTGCTGTACGCTACCACATACTGGGCGGTTTCCAGGCTTTCCACGTCCACGTTGGCCTTGGAGGAGGCCAGCCCGTGCCTGGCGATGCCTGCCACCCACAGGGTACCGTTGACTTCATCCAGAAGGATGCAGGGGTCGCTGACGCCGTAGCCGGAATGGTAGTCGTTGGCGGAATCGCCCGTGGGGTTGAAGTTGACGGCCACGTTGACGGGCGTCCAGGTGCGTCCGTTGTCCGTGGAACGGCTGCATCCCGTATCGATGTTGGCCTGCATGTCGTTCCGGCCGTCGTAGCGGATGTCGAAAACGGAGACCAGATCCCCGTTCCTGGCGCGCACGATGCCCGGAATGCGGAATTTCCTGGAGGCCTTTCCTTCCAAGGGGCCTCCGTAAACCGGATCGTTCGCCTTGGCGACGGCATAGCCTATCCGCTGCCTGGCCGTCACTCCATCGGCAACATCAGTCGTTTGCCCGTCCACGGTGACGGAGGTGATTCTGGCGCCCACCTTGTGGTCCATGCTGGCGGAGTTCTTGAGCTTGACGCTGACCCAGAAGTAGTATTGCCGTCCGTTCGTGAGAACCCCCGGAGTGACGGGGAACGTCATGACGGGAGCCGGCGGCTGGGCCGGGCTGGCGAGGACGCCCGTGGTGCTCATGGCGCCGTGGCCGCTGCTGCCGTAGGCGGGCGCGGAATAGATGCCGTCCGCGTCACCGGTGTAAAGAGAAACGCTTTCAATGTCACCCAGGTCGTCGGACGGGCTCATGTCCACCGTGACGGCCATGCCGTCATACGCAGCGGGGAGTTCCGTCAGGGAAAAGCGGAGGATGCCGTTGGCCTCCATGCGGATCATGGCCGGCCATGCTTCCGCGGTGCTGGAGAGGGGGTTGAATTCGGAAAAGACCAGATCGTCGAAAAGAACGCCCTTATTGGCGGGGGCCTCGCAGCGGAAGATGAGGCGCGCGGTGCCGGAAGGGATGGCGCCCCTCACCTGCTGGGTCATGGGATTGCTGCCCGTTTTCAGGGAGGAGCCGTCCGCGACCAGTGTTTCATTCCCTTCCCCGTCCGCGGCGTGGATGGTGAAGGAAAAGGGGCTGTCGGACGTCCAGCGTTCCCCGGTCAGGGCAAGCGTCTTTTTGACGGCGAGGGGAGCGGGCAGCGTCAGCGTGGCTGTGCTTTTCGTCCCGGCGCCCAGGCCGATGAGCCGCATGCAGTTGGGCTGGGAGGAACAGCGGTTGCTGGCGATGGCGGCATGCCCGCTTTCCGCCGTCATGGTCCCCAGAGCGGTTTCTAGGGAGGTGAAGCTGCCCGTCGGAAAGGAGTCGAAGTTTTCAGAAGCGGCTTCCTCCGCTCCCCGCGCCAGGGCGGTTCCCAGGAGCAGGAGAAACAGGACTGCGGAAGAGGCGACGGTGCGGAGAATAGTCTGGAAGGCGTTCATCGTGAAAAGGAAAGAGGAAAATTTAAAAATGCTTGATAACGAAAAGAGGGAAGAATGGAAACAAAAATGGGGAAGGGGGGTGGAATTTAATAAAATTTTAACGTTTTTTCTGGTCTGTTTTATTTGCACCCTGAACGGTCTTCCATTAGGTTAATTCTAACATTCAAGCCGGATACCATTACGGTTCCCTTTTTTCATGTTTTCAGAAACGCATTCGGACAGCCAGCGGGCAGACAGGATTCTGGCCTCCATCCGGAGGGAGGAATCCCGCCCCGGCCGCGGCCTGCTGAAAATCTTCTTCGGCATGGCGCCGGGAGTGGGCAAGACGTACGCCATGCTGGAGGCCGCCATCCAGGCGGCGGACAAAGGCGTGCAGGTCATGATCGGCGTGGCGGAATCCCATGGCCGGGAGGATACGATGCGCCTTATCGGCAGGCTGCCGCGCCTTCCCATGAAGAAAATGGCTTACCGGGGCGTGCAGATGGAGGAGTTCGACCTGGAGGAGGCGCTGCGCGTAAAGCCCCAGCTCATTCTGGTGGACGAGCTGGCGCATACGAACGTTCCCGGAATGCGTCACAGGAAGCGCTACCAGGATGTGGAGGATTTGCTGGCCGCAGGGATAGACGTTTACACCACGCTGAACGTGCAGCATCTGGAAAGCCGTTCCGATACCGTTCATGACATTACCGCCGCTCCCGTACAGGAAACCGTGCCGGATTCCGTGCTGGCGGAAGCGGACTGCATCCAGTTGGTGGACATCACGCCGGAGCAGTTGCGGACGCGTCTTCAGGAAGGGAAGGTATACAGCGCTCCCCAGGCTTCCGCCGCGCTGGACCATTTTTTCAAGGAGTCCAACCTTACGGCCCTCCGGGAGCTGGCCCTGCGCATCATGGCGGAGAAGGTGGACCATGAGCTGACGGAGGTGCGCACCATCTCCGGGGACCGCTCCATCTGGCGCAGCGGGGAACGGCTGATGGTAGCCGTGGGGCCCAGCCCGTTTTCCGCCCGGCTGGTGCGCTGGACGCGGCGCATGGCTTACGCCCTGAACGCTCCGTGGATTGCCCTTTCCGTGGATACGGGCATGCCGCTGTCCCCCGAACAGCAGCAGCGACTGGACGCCAACCTGGAGCTGGCGCGGCGGCTGGGTGCGGAAGTGATCGTGATGCCCGGTTCCGACCTGGCGGAGACGCTGCTCCGCATGGCCTTTTTGAGAAATGTCAGCCAGATTGTGGTGGGCAAGCCGCAGGAGGCTTACCTGTGGGGGCTGGTGCGGCCCATGTCCCTGGTGGACAAGCTGGTAAAGGGGAGCGACCAGATTGACATTTACGTAGTTCCCGCCGCTCCCGGTCCGGTCCGGAACCGGTGGAAGAGCTGGCACCGGGAAACGGAAAAATATGGCCGGGACTACTGGCTGGCCGCAGGCGTGACGGCGGCCGTTACGGGAATCGGCCTGTTGATTTCCGCGTTTACCGGTTATTTCGCTCCCGGCTTCCTGTATCTGGCGGGAGTAGTGGGCCTGGGCTTTTTCATCCGTTCCCGCTGGGCCATGCTGATGGCCGCTGCGCTGAGCGCCCTGCTGTGGAACCTGCTGTTCATTCCCCCGGTGATGACGTTCAAGATAGAACGGCTGGAGGATGCCCTGATGTGCCTTTTCTTCTTTCTGGTGGCTCTCTCCACGGGGCGGCTCACTTCCCGCCTGAGGGTCCGCGAGCAGGAGGAGCGGGAACGGGAAAAAAAGACGAATGCCCTGTTCCTGTATTCGCGGGCCATTGGGTCCGCCTCGGACGTGCCTTCCCTGATTTCCGTCGCCGCAGGGCAGATCAGCCAGATCATGGGGGTGCGCCTGGCGGTCATGACGCCGGAAGGCAGCGGCCGCAGGCTGAAGCTTTGGGAATCCGGGGGGGCTTTTTCCATGGATGACAAGGAATGGAGCGTGGCTGCCTGGTGCTTGGAGCACCGCCGGCCCGCAGGCAGGTTTACGGATACGCTCCCGGTGGCGGAAGGGTTTTACCTCCCCATGATGTCCGGGGAACGCTGCATGGGCGTGCTGGGCGTGAGGCCGGAGGAAGGGGAGCGCCTTACGGCAGGGCAGAAGGATTTGCTGGAAAGCATGGGAGCGCAGCTGGCCATGGCGCTGGAACGTGAAGAACTGCGGGCGGAACGGGCGCGTACGCGGCTCATGGAGGAATCCGAAAAACTGCACCGCTCCCTGCTGGACAGCGTTTCCCATGAGTTCAAGACGCCTCTGGCCGTGATTGAGGGCGGCTGTGAGAAGCTGGCCGGGCGCGCCGCGTCCGCGCCGGAGGAACGGGAGGAGTATGGGGAAATCCTGCTGGCCGCACGCCGCCTGCGCCGCCTGGTGAAAAATTTGCTGGACGTGAGCCGCCTGGAATCCGGCGCCCTGAAGCCCAAACTGGACTGGTGCGACCTGGGGGACGTGCTTGAAGGGGCTCTGGCCGCCACCAGGGAGGCGCGCCGGGACCATCCCGTGTCTGTCGCCCTGCCGCCGGATTATCCGCTGGTGAAGGCGGATTTCTCCCTGATGGAGCAGGTGCTGGTCAATCTGCTGCTGAATGCCTGCGTGCATACTCCTGCGGGAACCCCCATTACGCTGAAGGGCGGCGCCGATCCCGTGCGCGGCCAGGTCTGGCTGGATGTCCATGACCTGGGGCCGGGCATTCCCCCCGAACGGGCGGAAACCATTTTTGAGCGTTTCCGGACGACGCGGCCCGGCGGCCTGGGCCTGGGGCTTCCCATCGTGCGCGGTTTCATGGAGGCGCAGCGGGGAGCCGTTACCCTGGTTGCCGTTCCCGCCGGAACCTGTTTCCGTCTTGTCCTTCCCCTGGTGGAGCATGATCATGTTCCTGAAGAATAAACCTTCCTTCCCCGTGTTATGAGCGACCTTCCCGCAGATATCCTGGTTATTGATGACGAACGGCAGATACGCCGTCTCCTGAACCTGACGCTGACCGGCGCAGGCTACCATGTCCGCGAGTGTGAAAACGGGCAGCTCGGCCTGAGCGAGACCGCTCTGAAACGGCCGGACGCCATTATTCTGGACCTGGGTCTTCCGGACATTAACGGCCTGGAAGTGCTCAAACAGCTCCGGGAATGGACGCAGGTTCCCATTCTGATCCTGACGGCCTGGGACAGGGAGGATGAGAAGGTGGACGCCCTGGACGCCGGGGCGGACGATTACCTGACCAAGCCGTTCAGCGGCCGGGAACTGCTGGCGCGCCTGCGCGTGATGCTGCGGCGCAACCGGCCGGACAGGGAGCCCTCCGTATTCCGGCTGGGGTCCATCATTGTGGACCTGAGCTCCCGGCGCGTGGAGAAGGGGAAGGAGGAAATCCATCTGACCTCCAAGGAATACGGCATTCTGCGCCTTCTGCTGCTCCATCAGGGCAAGGTGATGACCCACCGCCAGCTTCTCCGTGAAATCTGGGGCCCCCAGCATGAGGAAGATACGCACTACCTGCGGGTGCACATCGCCCACCTGCGCCAGAAGCTGGGGGATTCCGATCCGGAAAACCGCATCATCCGCGCGGAATCCGGCCTGGGGTACAGAATTGTGGCGGACGGAGCTGAATAAATCTTCTTCCCCTTTCCGCGGGCCGGGAAAGGCTGTGGCCTTCCACCCGTGGAAGCCGGGAAATATATTTTTTCATAACGGTTGCAGGGCATGGCTTAACTTCACGAAGGTCAATATGCTGTGTAGGATTCAGGACGTATTCGATACGTCTTTATGAAGATTACACACACCGCAAAAAACATAGGGGCCGCAGTTCTGGGCTGCGCCATGATGGCAGGAACCGCCTGCATGGGCGGGGAAACGGCCTCTCCCTCCTCTCCCTCCCTGGCCAACGCTCAGGAGGCCGCCATCCCTTCTACGGACACGGACTGGGCTTTCTCCCTTTCCGCGGGCTGGTCCAGCAAATACGTGACGGAAGGGCTGGACTGCCTGCCGGGCAGCGGCATCTGGGAAGTGGCTCCGAGCATCTCCTGGAAAGACCTTACGCTCAGCGCCTGGTACGCCGGGGGGGATTCCTCCAATTATGACGAGCTGGACCTGGCTCTGGGTTACGCCTGGAAGCTGGGGAAGTGGACCGTCAATCCCTGGTATGAGCACCAGTTCTATTTCACGCAGGACTACAACGTAGCCAATCCGGCCCTGACCGTCTCCTATGCCGTGACGGACTGGCTGACCGTGGGGGCGGAAACCCAGGTGAAGGTGGAACACCAGGATTTTGAAGCCTATTACAGCGCCTTTGTGCAACTGGAATGGTCCCCCGTGGAGAACGTGACGGTAACGCCCATGGCCAGGTACGGGTACAACGGCGGTTATAACGTGGACTATGACGACGGCTCCAACTGCATTGACTGGAGCCTGGGCGTGACGTGGCGGTTTGCGGAACATTATTCCCTTTCCGGCTCCGTCAATTATTCCCAGGCGGCTACGGTGCTGCGCCGCAGGGACGCCGGAGACGAGTTCTGGGTGGGCTTCCGCCTGGGCGTGGAATTCTAACGGCGTACTGGCGTCATGAAAAACGGGCTTCCGAAGGGAAATTAACAATTTCTTAATGTCCGGCAGCCCCTTGTTAACTACCCGGAATTTCCGGAACATGTATAAAGTTGCGTTATGTCCTCACACGACTTGTTAATCATTGTCCTATTCATAGGCATACTGGTCGCCTTCACTCCGTTGCTCGGGAAGTGGCTGGCGAATGTTTTACAGGGAAAGCGGAGCTGGCTTTCCCCGGTTCTTGGTCCCGTGGAGCGCTGCACCTACCGTGTGGCCGGCGTGGACCCCTCCCGCGAAATGGACTGGAAAAAGTATCTGACGGCCGTTCTTCTGTTCAACGCCGCCGGATTCCTCATCCTGTTCCTTTCCCTGCTGTGCCAGAAATGGCTGCCGCTGAATCCCGCCGGCACGGAAAACATGCGGTGGGACATTGCCCTGAATACGGCCATCAGCTTCATGACCAACACGAACTGGCAGTTCTACTCCGGCGAAGGGCCGGAAGGCATCAGCTACTTTGTCCAGATGACCGGGCTGGGCGTGCAGAACTTCGTCAGCGCCGCCACGGGGATTGCCGTCATGGCCGCCCTGATCCGCGGTCTGAAAAGGAAATGCGCCTCCACTCTGGGCAACTTCTGGGCGGACCTGACGCGCAGTACCTTGTACTTTCTGATTCCGATTTCCGTGGTCGTCGCGCTTCTGCTGGTCTCCCAGGGGGTGGTGCAGTCCTTTGACGGACCCGCCACCGTACCGGGCATGGACGGCGTGGAGCAGGTGATTCCCAACGGTCCGGCGGCCTCCCAGGTGGCCATCAAGCAGCTTGGGACGAACGGCGGCGGCTTCTTTGGGAACAACAGCACGCACCCCTTTGAAAACCCCACGCCGTTTAGCAACATGGTTGAAATGCTCTCCCTGCTCCTGATCGGCTGCGCCTGCCCGTACGCCTACGGCATGATGATCGGGAAAAAAAGGCAGGGCTGGATCATCTTCGGCGCCATGATGCTTCTGCTCGTGACGACCATCGGGCTTTCCCAGTGGGCGGAACACACGGGGAACCCGCTGTTCCCCGGCATGGAAATGCTGGAAGGCAAGGAAGTGCGCCTGGGCGTGACGAACAGCTCCCTCTGGTCCGTGGCTACGACGGCCTCCTCCAACGGCTCCGTGAACTGCATGCACTGCAGCATGTCCCCGCTGGGCGGCGGCATTGCCCTGTTCAACATGCTGCTGGGTGAAGTGATCTTCGGCGGCCTGGGCTGCGGCCTGTACGGCATGCTGATGTTCGCCATGATCACCGTCTTCCTGTGCGGGCTGATGGTGGGGCGTACTCCCGAATTCCTGGGCAAAAAAATTGAAGCGCGGGAAGTGCGCTGGTCCATGGTGGGCGTTCTGCTGCCCGGCATAACCGTCCTGCTTATGAGCGGACTGGCCGCCGCTACGGAAGTGGGGCGTGAATCCATCTGCAATGCCGGACCCCACGGGCTGACGGAAATCCTGTACTGCTTCGGTTCCCAGGCCGGGAACAACGGCAGCGCCTTTGCCGGCCTGGCTGTGGGGGATACGCCTTTCTATTCCGTGCTGGGCGGTCTGGCGATGCTGCTGGCCCGCTTCGGAGCCATCATTCCGGTGATGATCATTGCGGGCAGCATGGTATCCAAGAAAACCGCGCCTCCGGCCCAGGGCACCATGGCGACGGACAACCTGATGTTCATGGTTCTGCTGGTGGCCGTGGTGCTGATTGTAGGCGCCCTCACCTTCTTCCCGGCCCTGGCCCTGGGGCCCATTCTGGAGCATCTGCTCCTGTATTCGGGAACCATGCTGTAAGGAGCATTCACCAACAAACCAGATTTTACGATGATGAAAGAAGAAAAAAAGAATCAATCCTGGTGCAACGGGGCCATGCTGAAAACGGCCTTCCGGGACGCGCTGCGCAAATTTGACCCGCGTGCTTTATCCAAAAACTTCGTGATATTCGTCACGGCCATCGGTGCCCTGGTTGCCACGGTCGTCCTTATCCGGGATGCCGCCGACGGGCAGCCTTTCGGCTTTACCCTGCAAGTCACGCTCTGGCTCTGGTTCACCGTCCTGTTCGCCAACTTTGCGGAAGCATTGGCGGAAGGCCGTGGAAAGGCCCAGGCGGACGCCCTGAAAAAAATGCGCGTCTATGTGAACGCCCGCCTGCTGACGGACAAGGGGACGGAGGAAATAGTCTCCGTTTCCGAGCTGCGCAAGGGGCAAAAAGTGCTGTGCGAGGCCGGGGACGTCATTCCGCTTGACGGCGAGGTGATTGAAGGCATCGCCAGCGTGGACGAATCCGCCATTACCGGGGAATCCGCCCCGGTCATCCGTGAAAGCGGGGGAGACCGCAGCGCCGTAACGGGGGGCACCCGCGTGATCAGCGACGGCATCGTCATCCGCATCACGGCGGAACCGGGCAATACCTTCCTGGACCGCATGATCGCCATGGTGGAGGGCGCCAGCCGGCAGAAGACGCCCAATGAAATCGCGCTGGGCATCCTGCTCGTGGCGCTGACCATCGTCTTCATTGCCGTAGTGCTTTCCCTCCCAGCCATGGCCGGATACATTGAAGATTCCGCCCGGGCGCTGGGCTTCAGGGCGGACGGCCATATCTCCCTGCCCGTTCTGGTCTCCCTGCTGGTGTGCCTGATTCCGACGACGATCGGCGGCCTGCTGAGCGCCATCGGCATCAGCGGCATTGACCGGCTGGTGCGCCGGAACGTGCTGGCTACGTCCGGCCGTGCCGTGGAAGCGGCCGGGGACATTGATGTGCTGATGCTGGACAAGACCGGAACCATCACCTTCGGCAACCGCATGGCGAATGAATTCCTGCCTGCGCCCGGCGTGGAGGACCAGCAGCTGGCGGAAGCCGCCCAGCTCGCCTCCCTGTCCGATGAAACGCCGGAAGGACGTAGCATCGTAGTGCTGGCCAAAAAGCAATTTGGAATCCGGGGCCGCCACATGGACGCGGACCACATCGCCTTTGTTCCGTTCTCCGCTTCCACCCGCATGAGCGGCGTGGACATTGCGGCGCACGACGGCCAGCCGGCCGTTTCCATCCGGAAAGGCGCTGCGGAAAGCGTGGCGCAGTGGGTGAAGGACCAGGGCGGAGCCTTCCCGCAGGAGGTGGAAATGACCGTGCAGAACGTCGCGCGTGCCGGCGGCACGCCGCTGGTAGTGGCCCGGGGAAGGGACGTGCTGGGCGTCATTTACCTGAAAGACATCGTCAAGGGCGGCATTAAGGAACGCTTCGCCCGGCTCCGGGCCATGGGCATCCGCACCGTCATGGTGACAGGGGACAATGCCCTGACTGCCGCATCCATTGCGGCGGAGGCCGGAGTGGATGACTTCATTGCGGAAGCCACGCCGGAAATGAAGCTGGCGCGCATCCGTGAAGAACAGGCGGAAGGCCATCTGGTGGCCATGACCGGGGACGGCACCAACGACGCTCCCGCCCTGGCCCAGGCCGATGTGGGCGTGGCGATGAACACCGGCACGCAGGCCGCCCGGGAGGCGGGCAACATGGTAGACCTGGACAGCAACCCGACCAAGCTGATTGAAATCGTGGAAATCGGCAAGCAAATGCTGATCACCCGCGGCGCGCTGACCACCTTCTCCTTCGCCAATGACGTGGCCAAGTACTTCGCCATCATCCCCGCCATGTTTGCGGGCCTCTTTGTGGCTGACGGCATGGCCCGGGGGCCGCTTTCCGCCCTGAACGTGATGGGACTGCACTCCCCGCAGAGCGCCATCCTCAGCGCGGTGATCTTCAACGCCCTCATTATCGTGGCGCTTATTCCACTGGCCTTGAAGGGGGTTTCCTACCGACCGGCGGGAGCAGCCTCCCTGCTGAAGCGCAACATCCTCATTTACGGGGTAGGCGGCCTGATTGCGCCGTTCATCGGCATCAAGCTCATCGACATGGCCGTCACCGCCCTGCACCTCGTCTGAACAATTGAAAATCAACCTGCTGAATCATTATGAAATGGACATTTCCCAATCTGCGCCTGTTTCTGGCGCTGGCCGTCGTCACCGGCGGCATTTATCCCCTGGCTGTCACGCTTGTCAGCCTGATTCTGTTCCCCCATCAGGCGCACGGCTCCCTGATCCGGAATGAACGGGGGGAAGTCATCGCCTCGGAGCTCATCGCCCAGCCCTTCACTTCTGCCAGGTACTTCTGGCCCAGGCCCTCCGCCGGGGACTACGCCACCATGCCTTCCGGTGCCAGCAACCTCTCCTGGACCTCCGGAGAACTGGTCAGGACGGTGGCGGAGCGCAAGGCGGCCCTGCTGAAAGCCCACAACCTGCCGCAGGAAACGCCTGTTCCGGCAGATCTCCTGTTCGCTTCCGGAAGCGGCCTGGAATCCTGCATTTCCCCGGAAGCGGCGGAATTCCAGGCGGCCCGCGTGGCGGCGGCCCGCAAGCTGCCACTGGAAAAAGTGCGGCGATTGGTGGCGGAACACCTCATTCCAGGCGGCATCCTGGGGGAAAACGTAATCAACGTGATGACGCTGAACGCCGCCCTGGATACATTGCCCCCCAGTTAGTGGTATATAGTTGACCGTCCCGGTCCGGGGAATACCCTGGCGGAAAAATCGTCCGGCAGTTGTCCGGTGCCTTGGTTCCGCATCTTTCTCCGGTCGCCGGGGCGGATTTTATGAATGAAAGGGAGGAACTCTTCTCCAGAACCATGGGGCTATCTTTTGCCTTCCAGAAGAAACAGGGCCGCTCCGTGGGGATTGAGCCGCACCTTCATTTCCCGGCTTGCCGTGCCGGCGTTTTCCTGCTTCCACAAGTCGCGCGCGTTTTGCGGAGACTTCAGCTTGAGGCGGGAAAGGGGGACATGAATGATCTGGCCTTTATTGCTTTTATTGAAAAAGCCGACGGCGGTACGGCCTTCCCCCAGCGGTTTGATCCATACTTCTCCATCATCTTGGGACAGGACTTTTTCAGAAGGGCCGTGAAACGTCTGGTTGACGGCGATCACTTCCCGGTTGCACAGGATGCCCCGCGTGAAATCGTCCAGATGCTCCAGATCGCATGAAATAATCAGGGGGGCGGATATTATGGCCCAGAAGGACATCTGGAAATACTGCTCGTCCGGAGTCAGCCGGGTGGGGGAGAATGTGGTATTCGCCTTTCCGACCTTGCCCAGGCGGCCGATTTGAAGCATGTCCGGATCATTCCAGTGCCCCGGTCCGGCATAGGGCTGCCATTTCTCCTGGGAGGAAGCGATCTTCTTCAAACTGCCCCAGTGGTCTTCGATATCCCCCGTCGTGCGCCAGACGTTGGCCGTTTTGCTGATGGGGCCGGCAATCTCGAACGGGGTGGAATTGGAAACGCTCAGCACAATGTCCCTGCCGCTTTTTTTCAAATCCGCCGCGATTCTTTCCGTGCTTGGCACGTCGATCAGGTACCAGTCCATCTTGACGTAATCAAACCCCCATTCCGCCCACTGCCTGGCATCCTGGGTAATCATCCATACGGGGCCTGTTTTGGCGGCTCCCAGCCGCTGGGAACCCGGACAGCTCCCGAACAATTGATCGGGCTGCGGGCGTTTGTTTTCAGGAAGGGCCAGGGAGGAATAATCTCCCTGCGGATTGGGGGAAGTGCCTCCCATGTAGCCGGCGTAAGTTCCCATCCACGGGGTTGAGTAAATCCCCGCTTTCAGCCCCAGGCTGTGGATTTCACGGCACATGGACTTCATATCCGGAAAACGCTTGTTGGGCTGGATGGCGCGGTACTTGCCGCCTCTGGCGCCTTGCCAGCAATCGTCAATGTTTACATAGCGGTAGCCGTATTGGGCCAGTCCGGAACTGATGAGCAGCCGGGCGGTTTTCAGGATATTTTCCTGGCTCACGCCGCCGCTGTAGGAATACCAGCTGCTCCAGCCCATGGGGGGAGTCAGGCACATCTCCTTCCCGATGCGGACGGTGATGGTCCCGTTCGCTTTGCCGTGGCTGTTGCTTATCTGCACGGGAAAGGCATAAGTTCCCGGACGGCTGATTTTACCGGTGATGACGCCGGTTTCCCTGTCCAGCTTCACGCCGGGGGGCAATTTGGCGGCGGCAAAGCTCATGGGGCGTTCTCCGCTGGCGCAGATGGCGAACTGGATGGGAGAGCCGGGACGTGCGCCGAAAAGCCGCGGTTCGTTCAGCACGGGAGCCGGTGATTCCGGCGGTGTCAGGCGGACGCCGGGTTCCGGAGCGGGATAGGGGGAAGGCATCTCCTTGCCGGAGGCTCCCGTTTGAACCAGGAGCAGGGCGGAGCATAGGAACGGAAGAAAAGAAAGACGGATCATTTTGGTAAAAAACTGGAGACAGAAAAAAGAAAAGGCCGGTAAAATGCGGGTTCTGTAAAATACGCCGGATGCACCACAATATTACAAGGAATTCGGAGGGTCAAAAAAAATTTGGATAACGGCAAAAATCCTGCTTTCCCATTCAACGGTTGGAGATATTCTTATGTCTAAATTACCAACATACCATGCTTAACAATCTAACAACAAAATTTCAGGAAGCGCTGATGCAGGCGCAGCAGACGGCAGGGCGGCTCGGGAAGCCGGAAATTTCCTCCCTGGACGTTCTGGTGGCGTTGCTGGAGCAGGACGGCGGAATTCTTTCCCCTATTCTCCGGAAGGCCTCTTGTGATCCGGGCCTGCTGTTGCAGGCCGCCCAGAGGGAAGTATCCCATGAACCCACCCAGAGCGGTGCTACCACGCAGCCCCAGATGGGCCGTGACCTGGCTACGGTGATGCACGCCGCCGAGGATGAACGCAAAAAGCTCAAGGATGACTACCTCAGCGTGGAGCACTTCATGCTGGGGGCTCTGGACACGCAGAACAAGGTGCACCAGTTGACGGACACCTTTGGACTGACCAAGGACAATTATCTGGCCGCCATGAAGGAAGTGCGCGGCAACCAGCGCGTGACGGACGACAACCCGGAAGGCAAATACCAGACGCTGGAAAAATACGGCACGGACCTGACGGCTCGCGCCCGCGCCGGCAAGATTGACCCCGTTATCGGCCGTGATACGGAAATCCGCCGCGTCCTCCAGATCCTTTCCCGCCGGACCAAGAATAACCCCGTGCTCATCGGGGAGCCCGGCGTGGGCAAGACCGCCATTGCGGAAGGCCTGGCGCGGCGCATTGTCAACGGTGACGTGCCGGAAAGCATGCGCAACAAGCGCATTGTGTCCCTCAACATCGGATCCATGCTCGCTGGGGCCAAATACCGCGGCGAATTTGAAGAACGCTTGAAATCCTTCCTCAAGGAAGTGACGGACTCCAACGGTGAAATCATCCTGTTCATTGACGAACTGCACACCATCGTGGGCGCGGGCGCCAGTGAAGGGGCGGTGGACGCCTCCAACCTGCTTAAGCCCGCTCTGGCCCGTGGCGAACTGCGGACCATCGGCGCGACGACGCTGGACGAATACCGCAAATACATTGAAAAGGATGCGGCCCTGGAACGACGGTTTCAGCCTGTCATGGTGTCTGAACCCAGCGTGGAGGACACCATCGCCATTCTGCGCGGCCTGAAGGAACGTTATGAAGTTCACCACGGCGTGCGCATTACGGACGCCGCCATCGTGGCTGCCGCCACTCTTTCCGACCGTTATATCTCAGACCGTTTCCTGCCTGACAAGGCGGTGGACCTGGTGGACGAAGCAGCGGCCCGGCTCAAGATTGAGCTGGACTCCATGCCCACGGAAATCGACCAGATCGAACGCGAAGCCATGCAGCTTGAAATGGAACGGCAGGCCCTGGTGAAGGAAGAGGATGCCGACAGCAAGGCGCGTCTGGAAAAAATCACCAAGGATCTGGCGGACCTGAAGGAAAAATCCGGCTCCATGATTGCCAAGTGGAAAAGTGAAAAAGACGTTCTGGACGCCGTCCGCAGGGAACAGGAAAAAATAGAGGCCCTCAAGCTGGAAAGCGAAAGGGCCAAGAGAATGGGGGATCTGACCCGCGCTTCCGAAATCACGTACGGTGAACTTCCGGAAGCGGAACGCGCCCTGACGGAAGGCAAGGAAAAGCTCAACAAAATGCAGAAGGAGGACGGAGGCCTGCTCAAGGAGGAAGTCACGGAAGGGGACATCGCCAAGGTGGTGGCCACCTGGACCGGCATTCCCGCCGCGCGCCTGCAGGAAGGGGAGCGCGCCAAGCTGGTGCATATGGAAGAACGCCTGGGCGCCCGCGTGATCGGGCAGAAGCAGGCCGTCAAGGCCGTGTCCGACGCCGTGCGGCGCGCCCGCGCGGGATTGCAGGATGAAAACAGGCCCATCGGCTCCTTCCTGTTCCTGGGCCCCACAGGCGTGGGCAAGACGGAGCTCAGCAAGGCGCTGGCGGAATTCCTCTTTGACAATGAAAACGCCATCGTGCGCATTGACATGTCCGAATACATGGAAAAGCACTCCGTGGCGCGCCTCATTGGGGCGCCTCCCGGATATGTGGGTTATGAAGAAGGCGGCCAGCTCTCTGAAGCCGTGCGCCGCCGTCCGTACTGCGTGGTCCTCTTTGATGAAATTGAAAAAGCCCATCCGGACGTCTTCAACGTGCTGCTCCAGGTATTGGATGACGGCCGCATCACGGACGGCCAGGGGCGTACGGTGGACTTCCGGAACACCGTCATCATCATGACCTCCAACATCGGCAGCCAGTACATCCTCAATGAATCCAACGCGGAACAGCGGGAAGCCAAGGCGATGGAAGCCCTGCGCGGCCACTTCCGCCCGGAATTCCTGAACCGCATTGATGAAATCATCATCTTTGACCGTCTGACGGCGGAGGAACTCAAAGGCATTGTGGACATCCAGCTCCAGCGCGTCCGCAAGCGCCTGGAAGCCAAGGGCCTGTTCCTGCGCATGACTCCGGAGGCTACGGCCCTGGTGGCGGACCACGGCTTTGACCCCGTCTATGGAGCGCGTCCCCTCAAGCGGGCCATTCAGCATGACCTGCTGGACCCCCTCAGCCTCAAGCTCCTGGAGGGCGACTTCCCGGAAGGGACGGAAATCGTGGTGCGGGAAAAAGGCGGCAAGCTGGACTTTACCAAGGAAAAGAAATAACTGAAAAGGCTGCTTTTCCGGTGTGCCGCCGGGAAAAACCATGAAGGGCGTTCCCTGGCAGGAACGCCCTTCTGCTACCAATCCACTCCCTGGCGGCTAAAGGAAACTGCCGTCTGGCCGGCGTGAAAGGAAAATCCGGGAGAGGAAACCGTCAGCAGCGGCGTCTTCGTAAAGCGAGCACGGCCAGCCCCAGCAGGGAAAGCGTGGAGGTGCCGGGCTCCGGAACCATCTTCCAGCCCATGGAACGCATCAATTCCATTTCTCCATCCGTCAGGGTACGGTGGTAGGTATCCGGCGAAATGGAATACTGCATGAGGGCGTCCGGATCGCTCGCGCTGTCGATGTGGGCCATGCTGGACCCTTGCTGCCAGGTGGCGGGGTTATAGGCGGTGAGCCCCGTATCGCCCAGGGACAGGGTTTCTCCAAGTGTAAATGCCGTATTCCCGTTTCCGGCCTTATTCACGATGGATTGGCCTTCCTGGTTGGTTAACAGGGAATCATACCTGGTGTACAGCATGGTGCTGTAAGCTGCTGAAGCATTCCCGGACTGGACCTGGAAGGTACCGGTTTGTGTCGCCAGGGAAAGAAACCCTGCGGCATGCCCTACCTCATGGGTCAGGATGCTTTGAAAATCATATTTTTCCGTATGCTCCGCCGGTAAGGCGGCCTCGTAATAAAGAGAATTCAAATGAGAAGTATTGCACTGGATGTAAATATCGTAGCCCGTTGCAGTCCTCGTGCTCCCATCGCGCCAGACGGACTCCACCAGGGTGGAAACCTGTTGCGGTCCATTTGACTGGTAGTAGAAATAAGGGGAATAGGCGGAGGCCAGAGTGGAGGAATTGGCTTCGTCGTACCAGGTGAGGCCAACAGTAAGTGTTCTGCCCGGGGTGGAATTGATCAAGCTATCCCATGTGGTCAACGCCCGCATGGCAGCGTCTATCTGGCCTTGGTCCCATGTATGGGTGCTTGATGAATCAAAAAATCCCTGGTCTCCGGAATCCAGGAAGGTGCAGGAAAAAGTGGAGCCTATACTGGCTGTTTGTACAGCGGATGAGGAAGGAATGTTTCCCAGGCAGCAGGCAGCGCAGATAATTCCAATCCAGAATGATCTTTTCATAGATGGCAAAATAATAAAAACTTCCTATAAATAGCAGAAAAAATCCTTTCCGTCCATGGGAAAATAAAATGGTTCAGTCTCCTTTTCAAGGGAAGGAATGCAATGGAGGTGGGCGGAGGAAGCACCTGCGTTCAATAGCCCTTTTTTTCGTTCTGGCAGGGGGCAAAAAAGAGGAACTGTAGTTATTGCGGAAACATCACGGGAGAAAATGTTCAAAAAAATGGCACGAGGGAGGGGAAGTATGACAAAAGCCTAACT